>Ga0315282_10001283_pt1 | contig 47849 bp, 44 predicted proteins | sample YL17G07_20_MG_FD_203693 | JGI IMG/M metagenome (GOLD analysis project Ga0315282, IMG submission 203693) | Sediment microbial communities from Yellowstone Lake, YNP, Wyoming, USA - YL17G07_20 | ecosystem: Environmental > Aquatic > Freshwater > Lake > Sediment | place: USA: Wyoming | collected...
ATCTTGAGTCTCACCTTGTTCGAGAAAATGCCACTTTTACAGGCTTTTTCGCACATAAACTGTCAAAATGAACTGGACCTATCGTGTAACCAACTCGATCTATTCGACTTATGACCGGACAGTACTGACTATTCATAATTCACAATTCTTCCGGGCCTATAGGCTGGGAGTGACACGGCCCCTCGCATCTTGTTATATTTCTTAGGTTGGAATCATTGCAGACCGATGGGTAGGTTGAGGCCGGGGGTGTGGTGGAAGCCGAGCGCCGTTGCGAACAATGCGGGCAAATGATCCCGTGGGGAGAGCACGACTGCCCTGCCTGTGGCGAGAGCGGCAGATTTTTGTGGTCGGCGCCGCGCAACACCCTACTCCTGCTCAGTTTTCTGGTTCTGATCATCCTCTTTGTCATTACGAGTTTCGCGGTGAAGGCCTATCACGCCCAGGAGCGTGAACTAGCCCAACAGTGGTATAGCGCGGGTGAGCGGCAACTCCAGGCGGGCCGCGCCGAAGCGGCGCTCGAGGATTTTCGCTCCGCCCTGATTTACTCGCGCAATAACTCACGTGTGGAATTACAGTTGGCGCACGCGCTGGCCGCCGCCGGCCACCTTTCCGAAGCCCGCGCTTACCTGCTCGGCTTATGGGAAAGGGAGCCCGGTAATGGAACGGTTAATTTGGAGTTGGCGCGGCTGGCTGCCCAATCGAGCTCGGTGCCGGAGGCGGTTCAGTACTACCACGATGCCGTCTACGGGCAATGGGATGCCCATCCCGCCCAGCATCGGCGTCAAGCGGGCTTGGAACTGGCAGAATTTCTCCTGCGGGTTGGGCAAAAGGCTCAAGCGCAGGCCGAATTGATCGCGCTCACCGCCGACTTGCCTCCCGACCCGGCGCTCGAAACGCAGGTGGGCACGCTTCTATTGAAAACCGGAGAGTATGACCACGCCGCGCCCCTCTTCCGCCAGGCTCTGCGGCTTCATCCTAACTACATGCCGGCGCTGGAGGGGGGTGGAGAAGCGAGTTTCGAGATGCGCAATTACCGCGATGCCCGGCGCTATCTTACCCGCGCCAAGCGACTGGGCGCTCTTTCGGCCCAGTCTCAATCGCGCTTGGAGACAGCCACTTTGATTCTGGAGAGCGATCCGCTGGCGCCTCGGCTGAGCGGGCAGGAGCGCACCTCACGCGCGCTCAGGGCTTTTGCCCAAAGCATGACGAGGCTGATTGGGTGCGCTGCGGCCAGCGGGGTATCACTCGAAAATGGCCAGCAGCAGTCCGACCTCCAGAAAGTGAATGCTCTCGCCCTGGCCCTCAAACCCAAGGTGCGCGAGCGTAGCTTGGCCCGCGATCCTGACTTATTGCTCAAAGTTACAGACATGGTTTTTGAGATCGAGAAGGTCACAGAACGCGCCTGCGGGGAACCGCAGGGCATGGACCTCGCGCTCTTGCTCCTGTCGCGCGCACAAGAAGGAAGGAGCGAATGAGCGCCCCCTCCGGCAGACCACAGGCTTCGCGCGGAGCTGTCGAATTTAGCAGCTCACGTCGCCACTCAGTGCGGCTCTGCCGCCTCGACTTGCGGAAAGGCTTCGCCTTTCCGGCCGGTACCGCATCTTTCTTTTTCTTCCCGCGCAGGCTGGAAGGCGCAGCCTTCCAGCCTGCGCGGAGGACGTTGTTCGGAACGCACGCGCTTCGGAAAGGCGGAGCCTTTCCGCAAGTCGGGCGGCAAAGCCGCAGGCCATGGTAAAGAGAATCGAGCGTATTTTGAACAAGCCTGCGCCAGGCGGCGCCCCTAGGTGGAGCCGTGAAATCCTGAAGGGGATTCGAAAGCGGCTGCGCTTCGGGAATGGTGAATTGACCCTGGGCGAGCAGCAAGTCTTCCTTCTTTTAGCAGTCATCATTGGTCTTTTCTCCGGCCTGGCAGTGGTTTTATTCCGCATCTCAATTGAGTACACGCGCCTCCGGTTGCTGGGGTCCGGTTTGGTCGTGGCGCCGCTGCGCGCCCTCCTGGTGCTTTCCGCCGCGGGGCTGGTTGTGGCTCTGCTGGTGATGAAACTTTTTCCCCGGGCTCGGGGCAGCGGGGTGAATCAAACCAAGGCCGCCGTCTACATTTACGATGGGTTTGTTCCCTTCCGGACGGTCATCGGAAAGTTCGTAACCTGCGCGCTGGCCATTGGCAGCGGGCAATCCCTTGGCCCGGAAGACCCTTCTCTGCAAATGGGCGCCGGCATTGCTTCCGCCCTGGGACGCCGCATGCGTTTTTCACGGGACAAGGTGCGGTTGATCGCTCCCGTGGGGGCGGCAGCGGGCTTGGCGGCGGCGTTCAATGCTCCGATTGCAGCGGTGCTGTTCGTAATCGAAGAGGTCATCGGAAAGTGGACCGCCGGGGTGCTGGGGGCCATCGTTCTTTCCGCCGTCTCGAGCGTCGTCGTCGCGCGCTGGTTTCTCGGCGATCAGTCCCTTTTCCGCATACCTATCTATCATCTGGTTCATCCTGCGGAGTTGCTTGCCTACGCTGCCCTGGGCGTCATTGGCGGAATTTCCTCCTTGGTTTTCGTGAAGCTCGTCGGGTACGCGCGCCCGCGGCTCATGGCTCTGCCGCGCTGGACGCACTACTTTCAGCCGGCCCTCGCCGGCCTCGCCATCGGAGTGATTGGGATTTGGCTGCCCCAAGTCATGGGCGCCGGTTACCAATATATCGACCAGGCCATGCACGACCAATACCCCTGGCGCATACTTCTGCTTCTCGGGGCGTTCAAGATCGTTGCCACCTCGCTTTCCTTCGTGAGCGGGACGCCCGGCGGCATGTTCGCTCCCACGCTTTTTATCGGAGCCATGATTGGGGGCGCGGTGGGCGGCATCGAGCGCCACTTCTTCCCCTGGCTCACCGGCTCGGTGGGCGCTTACGCGCTGGTGGGGATGGGTACGCTTTTCGCCGGCTTCCTGCGCGTCCCCATGACTTCGGTATTCATGGTGCTCGAGGTTAGCGGCAATTACTCGATTATCCTGCCGGTGATGATTTCCAACACGATCGCGTACTTGATTTCCAGGCAATACCAGCGCACGCCTCTGTTCGACCTTCTTTCGAGGCAGGATGGCGTGGACCTCCCCTCGATGGAAGAGCGGCGGGAGGGGCAAGCCCTGCTCGTCGAGGATGCTATGCAGCCGTGCCAGGACCCCATCCTGAACCGCCAAGATTCCGTAACCGCCGCGCTCTCTCGTCTTGAAGGCACCGCGGGGGAATTCTTCTTTGTTGAGGATGAGCACGGAAAATGGTACGGAATCAGCAAGGATATGCTGCGGCGGGCTGCCCTCGAGGGGAAGGGCGGAGCAGCGGTCGGCAGCGTTCTCCGTGGTCCACCTCTCCCCCACGTCCATCCCGACCACGCCCTGGATGTGGCGCTCAGCCGGCTCGGGGATGCGCCCTTCCTGCCCGTGGTGCATCGCGCAGACTTGACCAAGCTCGAGGGGATCGTGTCCCTGGAGGGAATTTTGAAAGCCTTCCGGGACGCTCAGTTGCTAACCAAAGCGAGACGCCGCTCTGCCGGGTAGCGCGGACCTCCGCTTTCGAGGTCCGCGGCTCTTCATGATGTAGGGCGCACGGCCCAGTGTCCATACGCAGCGACGGAACACAGCCTTCGCAGCGCAGCAACTCCTGGGACAGGGTAAGCCCTACCCCTACGGCGTATAGGGGACGGCTTGCCGTCCCCGCGGGAGAGACCCCCTCACCCGGGCCGCCCCGGCTGGAGAAAACGCCAGTGCGGCCCACCTTCTCCCCCAAGGGGGAGAGGGCTGGAATCTGGACCAGGACGGCGTGATGCTGGCCCGTCTAATCCCTTGTTGGTATCTGGCGTGGTAAATTTATCTGAACGCTTTAGTCCGCAAGCCCGTCTTTCCTTATGAGGGCCGCGATGATCGATGCCGGGCAGGTGATTTTGAGCGAGTCCGTTTCGACAGCCGAGGCCGGAAACGAGGAGTTCGAGGCCACAGTTCGAGATCAGGCCCGGCTGGTCTACAAAGTTGCCTACTCGGTGTTGCGGAACCACCACGATGCGGAGGATGTGGCGCAGGAGACCTTTCTGCGCTTCCTGCGACAGCGCAAACGCTGGGCGGAGATTCGTGACCGGCGAGCTTGGCTCGCAACCGTGGCGTGGCGGGTGGCGCTGGAACGAAAAAGAATGCCGGCCGAAGTCACCCTCGAGGACGCCGCGGAGGTGGTGAGCAAATTGCGAGCGGCGGGCGCTCCAGTGGATGAAATCGCCTCGAGCCGCGAGATGATGTCGCTCCTCGAGCGGCTGGTCGGTTCGCTTCCCCGCGACCTGCGCGAGGCCTTGGTTCTCTCCACGACGGAAGACCTCACCTCGGCGGAAATCTCGCAGGTGCTGGGAATCCCGGAAGGTTCGGTACGGAGCCGGTTGTTGCGGAGCCGCGAAATCTTGCGCCAGAAACTCGCGGCCCTGTTGGAGCCTAAACATGCACGATGACAAGCCAGAGCGATTCGTGGATGACTTGCTCGAGGCCTCGCTCGAGCGATATCGCGGCGAAGAGCCACGGCCGGGACTCGAGATGCGCATCCTGGCCGGGGTTCGGACTCGCGAGCGCGCCGCGCGGCGTCGCACGTTGGGCTGGGCCGTGGCGGTATGTGCGGGAATATTGGCGATTATTGTCTTGACGCTGCATTACGCCCATAGTTCGCGTCGCCAGCCCGCGCCCAGCGCGTCGTCCGGCGCTGATAGAGCGCCGCTACAGGCCGCAAAGCCCCCGGCGCAAGGGATGGTCTCCCAGCAGCAACCAGGCCGGTCTGGTAGCGCGGACCCCCGGTTTTGGGGTCCGCGGCTCGTCCAAAGGCCTGAAAAACCGCGGACCCCAAAACCGGGGGTCCGCGCTACCAGAGCCACACGTCCGGAACAGTTTCCCACTCCCTTCCCACTCACGGAGCAGGAGAAGCTCTTGTTGGCGTATGTCGAGAAGGCATCCAAGCTTGATTTGGTTACAGGAACTAATAAGACAGATGAGGCCCCAGTTGGTAATTTGGAAATCTCGAGAATCCAAATCGCCCCTCTGGAAATAAAGCCGCTCGAGAACTCGCAATCCGATCAGGGAAACTGAGGAGGAACCTATGATAAGGCCCATATCAATTCGATTGGCAATCGCATTAGTGGCTTTCTGCCTGCCGCTGATTCCGAACTCGGCATCTGCTCAGGAAGAAAAAGGCAAACTCGAGGTGACCACGCCGCAGCAGAAACCCCTGGTGGCATACCGCATCGAGTTCAACGTGCGAGAGATGGAGAACGGGAAGCGTTTGAACTCTCGAAACTACATGCTGGTAGCAACAGATGACAACTGGAGTAAGATTCGGGTAGGAAACAGGGTGCCGTATCAAGCCAGCGATAACTCGTACCAGTTTACCGACGTCAGGATGAACATTGACTGCCGCCCTCATGAACGAAACGACAGCGTAGCACTTAGTATGGTTGTGGAGTTCTCCAGCTTTGCGCCACCGGCAGAGGCGGCCCCGAAAGCGCCCCCTGTGTTTCGGACGGAGAGAACCGACGTTGATCCCGTTGTGACACCCGGCAAGCCCACACTTGTCGCCAGTATGGACGATGTGGTAAGCAATCGGCGTTATGAAATTGAAGTGACCGCGACGAAAGTGAAGTAGCGATGCAGCGGGATCGGCCTCGGGAGTTCCTGTAGCTCAATGCTCTCTCCCGGTGTGTGGGGCACAGCCCTCTCCCTTGGGGAGAGGGTGGCCCGCGTTCCCGACGCACTTCATCGGGACGCGGGCCGGGTGAGGGGTCTCTTGCGCGGCGAGGAGGGATCAAATGCGCCAACATACGCAAGCAACCCCTCACCTGGCTCGCTAGGCTCGCCACCCTCTCCCCAAGGGAGAGGGCTGTGAGTCCGCCTTACCCATCCTCACCTCGATAGCTTCCCGCACCTTCCGCACGAATTCCTCTGGAAATTCCAGCTCTAATCCGTTCGGAATCCGCAGCAAGCCTATCCCAAGCGTTCTCAAATAGTCCTCTTTTTCCGCGTCTTTCCGCATTTGGCTCGGCTGTGAGTGAACGCCGCCATCAAGCTCGATCGCCAGCCGATGTTCGAAGCAGTAGAAATCGACGACCCAGTGTTCGATACGGCATTGGCGACGAAATTTCGGGCCTAGCTTTTGGCCGCGCAACAAATACCAGGCTGCTTTTTCAGCTTCCGTTTGGCCACGCCGCAATTCGCGGACGCGTTGGGTTGGGATGCGCACGGGCAGAGTATAACAGCACTGCGGAGACTTAGGCAGGCATAACAAGTTTGCTTGGCGAAGGAAGTAACCCCTTACCCGGCCCGCGCCGGCTGGTGAAAACGCCGGCCGCGGGCCACCCTCTCCCCAAGGGAGAGGGAAGAACCGCATGCAGAGAGGAAAGACCGTGGAAACTCGGGGGTGTGGGCAGGGTAACGGCTCGAATCTTCACCCGCCGGGACCGTCGTTGGAGAGGTACTGATCGAGTGAATGGAGCTCGCGCGCCAGTTCGTCCACTCGATGCTCGAGCACATTACGGATGGACAGCATGGCCTTTAGCCTTCCGTCTTTAGCCACAATCGGCAAGTGCCGCACGTGCTGCTCGAGCATATGAAGGAGCGCGTCTTCCTCCGTCGTGTCATCGGAGATCGTTTGGGCCGGCGAGCTCATCACATCGCTGACCTTCGTCGTCTTGGGGTTGCGTTCCTTGAGAACGACTCGGAGCATCACGTCGCGTTCCGTGAAGATGCCTCGCAACGCGCCGCCATCCAAAACGCCCACCGCACCCACACCGCGCTCGGCCATCACCTCGACCGCCTCGAGCACCGACGCTCCCGGTTCGACCGCCGGTGGAGGAACCTGCGCTATCTTGAGGAGACCCATCTTTGCCTCCTTGGGATCAGAGCTTCCTTCCCGATACACACTTTCTCGTTTAGCCCCGTAAGATTCAGGTTACCCTTGCGCAAGTCAGGAGTCAAGAACTAGACCTCTTCAGGCACCACGTAGGGAGCACGGTAGCCGCGGTCGCCATCGCGCAGCAGCCGGTCGGCTTCTTCGTCGCCGATCACCGCCTCTTTTTCGGGATCGAAATTCAGCGTGCGGCCCAGACGGTATGAGGCGTTGCCCAGGTGCAGCAGCGTGGTGGAATAGTAGCCTTCTTCGACGGGCGCGTGGAGGTCTTCCTTCTTGCGGCTGCGCAGGCAGTCGATGAAGTTCCTCCAGTTGTTGCCGCCCGCCGCCGCGTGGGGTCCGGGTTCCTGTTCCTGGCCCAGCCAGGATTTGTAGGAATCGTAGCCGTTCATCGCCAGGTAGCCCTTGGAGCCGTAGAAAATGTTGCCGATGGTGAGCTGTGGTCCCTTGCTTTTCCGGCGCGCTTCGGCGACATTGCCCAGGGCTGCGGGCACCTCGCCGCCGCCAAATGCCGGCGAGCCGATTTCCGCCTCGTGATTGGAGATCCAGTGGCGGACCTCAAACTCGAGCATGCGGCGCTTGCCGTCTGGCATATCAAACTGGTAGGCGACATTGAGGATGTTCGGTGTCTGCTGGTCATCGTCGAACATGACATGCCCGCCCAAGGCCGAGACTTTGCTCGGAAACTTAACGCCCAGCCCCCAGCGCGCCGCATCGAGCTCGTGGATGCCCTGGTTGCCGAAGTCCCCGTTCCCCGTGTCCCATATCCAGTGCCAATTATAGTGGAAGCGGTTTTTGGTGAAAGGCTTGAGGGGCGCCGGGCCCGTCCAAAGATCGTAGTGAACGCCTGAGGGTACGGGCTCTTGGGGAGCGTGCCCGATGGTGTTGCGCCACTTGAAGCAGAGCCCGCGGGAGAGATAGACCTCGCCGATCAAGCCCTCGCGCAGCTTCTGCGTGCCCTCCATGATGGCCTCGCCGGAACGGCTGTTCGTCCCGTGCTGCACGATGCGGTTGTACTTCCGCGCGGCGCGCAGCAGTTGGCGGCCTTCCCACCAGTTGTGGGAGAGAGGCTTCTCAACGTAAACGTCCTTGCCCGCCTGGCATCCCCAAATGGCTTGCAGCGAATGCCAGTGGTTGGGCGTGGCGATGGAGATGGCGTCAATGGATTTGTCCTCGAGCAACTTGCGCAGATCAATGAATCGCGCCGGCCGTTTGATCCCCAGCTTCTCGGCCTCCGCCAGTCGTTGGTCCAGGACGTTCTCATCCACGTCGCAGAAGGCGGCCAGCTCGACGTCCTGCATTTTGCTGTACTCGTCTACATGCGACCAACCCTGCCCGTGCAGACCAATCACCGCCACGCGCACGCGGTCGTTCGCGCCAAACACGCGCTCCGGGTGCACCAGGAAAGTGATGCCACCCAGCGCGGCTATTCCCGCTCCTCTGCGGGCGCTGCTCTTCAAGAATTCACGACGATTAATCTCCTCCGGCATGATGCCTCCTCTGAAGCGTTTCTAAAGCGAGTGTCCATTATAACGCTTCCTGCATCCGCGGCGGGAGTAGCGCGGACCTTTAGGTCAGCAGGATGAGATGACAAGAAAATGCCGACCTAACAGGCTGCGGAAAAGGCCATTTGGCCTGTCATTCCGAGGAGTCCCGATTTGATCGGGACGACGAGGAATCTCGCACTGCGTCGAAAATACTCAGAGCGAGATTCCTCGCTCCGCCCTGGACCGTCCGGTCCAGGGCTCCGCTCGGAATGACAGTTTAGAGAGCTTTTTGCGCAGCCTGCTAAAGGTCGGCGCTACAAGCGCGCTGCCCTGGTCGCGATTCTTCTTGCATGGCGCCGGACAAGGCATGTAACCTGAAAGTGGGGCTAAATGTCCACTCCTTCGCAGGAGGTAATATCATGGCCATTGCGGAGACCATGCTGAGCGTGGGCGAGAAATTTGGAAACACGCCGCGGGTGAAGGAAATCCTAGGCTGGTACGAAAGCGACAATCCCGGGGTGAAGACGAACCTGGCGCGCTTGTTGAACTCCGGGCGGCTGGCAGGAACCGGCAAGTTTGTGATTCTGCCCGTGGACCAGGGCTTCGAGCACGGTCCGGCGCGGAGTTTTGCTGCCAACCCGGCAGGCTACGACCCCAACTATCACTTCGAGCTGGCTCTTGCGGCAGGCTGCAATGCCTACGCTGCGCCGCTGGGATTCCTCGAAGCTGCCGCAAACCGGCATGCGGGCGAAATCCCTCTCATCCTGAAGATGAACAACCACGACCTCCTGCACGATGAAAAAGATCCGCTGCCTGCCGTGACAGCTTGTGTGAAGGATGCTCTGCGCCTGGGCTGTGTGGCCATTGGGTTCACAATTTATCCCGGCTCGGCGCACGCTCAGACCATGTACCAGCAACTCCGCGAGGCCGCGGCGGAGGCGAAGGCCAATGGACTGGCCGTGGTGGTTTGGTCCTACCCGCGCGGATCGAGTCTCAGCAAGGAAGGCGAGACCTCCATTGACGTGGCGGCGTATGCGGCGCAGATTGCGGCGCAATTGGGCGCCCACGTCATCAAGGTGAAGCTGCCCAGCGCGCACATCGAACAACCGGAAGCCAGGAAAGTTTACGAGAAGGTGGGCATACCGATCGGGACGCTGGCCGAGCGCGTCCGCCACGTTGTCCAGAGCGCCTTCGACGGGCGCCGCATCGTGATCTTCTCCGGCGGCGCCAAAAAGGATGACGACGAGGCAGTCTACGACGAAGCTCGCGCCATCCGCGACGGCGGCGGCTTCGGCTCCATCATCGGCCGCAACTCGTTCCAGCGTCCGGAGGAGCAGGCGCTGAGATTCCTCCAGACGATCATGAAGATTTACGCCGAGGAGATTGATTAGACCGGCGCGACCCCGGTCATGCTGAGCCCTTCGCTTGTCATTCTGATCCGTCAGCCGATGGAGAAGAATCTCCGCTGTTCCCTCAGGGTAAACTCCGCGAAGCATCCCTGTAGTTCATCAGATGGTACCGAGCAGAAAATACAACTGCAGAGATTCCTCGCTTCGCTCGGAATGACACTGGAATGGGCGCTGGAAGATAATTTCCGGCTCACTTCAGCAAAATCTTCTCGCCCCCGTGCGGCGAGTATTTCGTCAAGGCAGCGTGCAAGGGGCCGGCCGAGGCGGGAGAAGGGACGGCGCCTTTGAAAAGGATATCCTTCGGGTCAACCTTGTGGCCGTACAGGCGTTGGTTGGCTTCGTTGTCCTGCTTGACGATCTGGCCTTCGAGAGAGAGGCCCGCGAAGAGGCCACGGGAGCGCGAGTAGGTGAGTATCTCCGCCTGCAATTGCACGTCGGTGGCCCCTTCCGCCGTTCGGCCTACCGGACCCCCAGCCACCGAGGCGTCTGCGCCCAGCTTCGCTCTGCTTTGCAGCAGCTTTTGCGCCCCTTTGGCGTTCATGACCATCAGGACAAAGTCCGTCGCCTGCGCGCCCAATTGAAATCCAAAATTCGGACCCGCTACGGTGAACATTGAAGGGGCGCCCCAGGCGCCCATCCCTCCCCGGCGACAAACCAGGACTCCCCGGCCAAAGCTGCCGCCCACTCCGAAAGCCACCTTCTTTTCCGAAGGAATCACGCCCACGCAAACCGCCTTTTTGAGCAGGTCCTTGGGAATCCCTTTTTCCGGCGTTCCCATGATTTCGTTAATGACCTCAGCGGCCTTTTGCAGTCGCTCGGCTTCCCGGCCTCCTTCTGCGGCCAGCGCCACCCCGCTCAGACCTAAACACAAAGACACAGCGATGAGTTTTCGCATCTTCAGCCTCCGGGTGCGGGGACAGGCGGAACGCATAACAACGCCCCGGCATGCCCCGTCTTGTGAAGATCGCCTTCAATCATTTTCGTCTGCCAAACATCTTAAGGTTTTAGCAGGCTGCGGAAAAACCCCTCCGAACTGTCATTCCGAGCGGAGCCCTGGACCGAACGGTCCAGGGCGGAGCGAGGAATCTCGCTCTGAGTATTTTCAACGCAGTGCGAGATTCCTCGTCGTCCCGATCAGATCGGGACTCCTCGGAATGACAGGCCAAGCGGGTTTTTCCCCAGCCTGCTAGGTTGCAAACAGCGGGCCAGCTTCCTCGAGGCTAGGCGCCTTCTTTGGCTTGCGTCGCGTAGTCGCTTTGCGCTGAGCCTTTCTTGGGGAGCGCCTCGCCGCTTGGGCCTTGCGCACCTTTTTCTCTGGAGCGGCTTCCTCCGGAGTGGGCTGTAGTTCGCTTGGGGGTGGCGCGGGTGGGGGCGCCCCGATCAAGGGTGTCTCCTCTGTGATCTCTGCGGCTTCCCAGAAAACGTCGGTTTCTGGCGGGGCGGCTTCAGTTTCGGCAACCGCAGCGATTTCGGGAACCGGTTCGGGGGCTACAGGTGCAGGCGCGGCTTCCGTCGAGCTGGGAAAGATTCTCCAGACACCTTTGCGGTCCCGGTGCAACCGCAGCCAACCTTCGCGTTGCGCCTGGTGGAGAAGGTCGAGCAGGCCGCGAAAACCGGCCTGCCGCTCATCGAAACGTGCATCTGCGGTGCGCATGGCTTGGCGGACCTGACGCAAGTAGATGGGACGGGTAGGTCCCTTCTCGGTGAGTGATGAAAGAGCTTTCTTCAGCAGAGCCAACGTCTCCTCAGCGGTCAGACCCGGCTCGGGAGCGGCTTCTGGTAATGGGGCGGGAGCCAGTTCGGCAGGGGCGGCCGGCTCGCTGACAGGTTCCACGGTCTCCGGCGGGGGTTCTTTCGCGCCTTCCGCCTCCACCATCTCGACCAGATAGCCCCGGTCCGTCTTGCGCGCCTGAACGAGGTTATCTTTCTCGAGTTTCCGAATGAATTCCAAGAACGATCCCGCGCCATAGTCGCGCTCCGTGAAAGTGGCATCCAACTGGAGCAAAGTGCTCTTGAGCAGGCCAAGTTGTGGGGCCACTTCCCGCTCGGCGAGGATCTTGAGCGCGCGCTGGATATTCGGGAGGGCGCTGGAGAGCGGCTTGATTTCGCTCGAGCCCCGCCCGGAGCTGCGTGCCGCCCGCGCCGTGCGTGAACCGTCTCCGCCCGTCGCGGTCTCGACCAAATTCTCGTAGGCAATGAACTCGTGACAGTTGCGTTGCAGGATTCCACTGGTAAATTGGCGGCCCCCCACCACGAAAACCCGCTTATCGTACTGCTTGAGCTTCTCCACCAGCGCGATGAAGTCGCTATCGCCCCCCACAATCGCGAAAGAATTGATGTGGTCACGGGTAAAGGCCATCTCGAGCGCGTCGAGGGCCAGGTTGATGTCCGCGCCATTCTTGTCGCCGCGAGGTGTAACGTTCCGCTGCACCATTTGCACCGCATGCTGCGTCATCTGGCGGCCATAATCGCCGGCGCGGGCCCAGTCACCATAAGCAGTCTTGCTGACCACTTCCCCGCGCTCTTTGAGTGCTTCAAGCACGACAGAGACGTCGAAATCCTTCCCCAGTGTGTCCTTGACCCCAATCTGAATGTTGTCAAAGTCGATGAAGACAGCCAGCTTCAGTCTCTCTTCGACCATATTCCCTTCTTTCGCCAGGCTTGGCGCCGCGGGCGTGCAGTTTTCCACTGATTCACCAGATTAGCCGCTCCCTTCTGATATGATACTCCATGTCCAGTCAACGTCAAGCGGACCAGGCGCTGGTGTCATCGGCGAGACACGGAGGTCGAAGGGGCAGTCATTCCCGCGAAAGCGGGAATCCAGCCTGTGGATGGCACAGTTCCCAAGGTTTGCGAAGTAGATTCCCGCTTTCGTGGGAATGGCAGGTGCGCGCACTGCAGTTTGGCGGGCAAAGGAGTTTTCTATGTCGGAACCAATTCGGATTGGGATTGTAGGAGCGCGTTTTGCCGCCCGTTTCCACTGGGATGGATATCAGCGCGTTTATGGGACGCCGGTTCAAGTTGTGGGGGTAACCTCACGATCCGCAGAATCGCGGGAGGAGTTCGCGCGCCAGCACGGGGTCAAGGCCTTTGCTTCCTTCGAGGAGCTGTGTGAGGCGGTTGAAGTCGTTGATCTCTGCACCCCGGGCTCGACCCATGAACCGCTTGCCGTCCAGGCTCTCCGTCGGGGCAAGCACGTGGTGATAGAAAAACCGTTTACGGGATATTACGGTCCGGGCACGCCGGATTTCCGTGGGGACGCCTTCAGCAAGGAGATCATGTTGCGGGAGGCGATGGCCAGTTGTGATCGTATCCTGGCGGCTGCCCGGAAGGCGGGAAGGCGCATCTGCTATGCGGAGAATTGGGTGTATGCTCCTGCCGTCCAAAAGGAGCGTGAGATCCTGGTGAAGAGTGGCGGCCAGATTCTGTGGGTGATCGGTGATGAATCACACAGCGGCTCACATTCCCCCTATTACGGCATCTGGAAGTTTTCCGGGGGAGGGGCGCTGGTGGGCAAGGGATGCCACCCTCTAACCGCGATCCTTTACCTGAAGCGCGCCGAGGGTGAAGCGCGCGACCACAAGCCCATTCGCCCGGCAACAGTGTCTGCCCGCACGCACGCCATAACACGCCTCAAGACCTTTCGAGACGCAGGGTTCTTGCGCACGAATTATGAGGACATCGAAGATTATGGCCAGATGCACGTCACCTTTGAGGACGGCACAGTGGCCGACATCTTCTCTTCCGAGCTCGTGCTGGGTGGGGTCCACAACTGGCTGGAGGTTTTTGCCAACAATCACCGTACTCGCTGCAATCTGAATCCAGTGAATGCCCTCGAAACCTACAATCCCAAGGAGGAGCTTCTGAAGGACGTTTATGTGGCGGAGAAGCTGGGGACCAAGCAGGGGTGGAGCCATCCCGCCCCGGATGAGGACTGGCAGCACGGCTACCAGCACGAGTTTGAGGATTTTGCGCAATGCCTCGCCCTCAACCGAGAAGCTCTCTGCGGTGGAGACTTGGCCCGCGACACTATCGCCGTCCTATATAGCGCCTACGTGTCTGCTGAGCGGCGTGGAATCGAGGTCGAGCTATCCCCGGAGTAATTTGACTCGTAGTGCGGGCCTTCAGACCGGCATTTGCCGACCTAAAGGTCGCCGCTGCGCTCGGATGGAGTAGTGCCAAGATATCGTCCTGCCTGACAATTTTTGTCCAGAGCGGCTGCACGGCAGGTCTGTCCCCGGCGGGTTTTGTTGCTGGAACGGTCATATGTCCTTTGTTTTCAAGGCGAGGGATATGTGCGAAGCGATGTGGCCACGGCATGAAACGTGCTACATAGTTCCCGAGCAGGTGGAGTGTGACGACTGGGTAACGTTTTCCTTTATCCGCCGGAGGGAAGGATATTGGTTCATGCCTCGTCATGAAGAAGGATTTAGTCTTATAGAGCTTCTAATTGTTGTAGCTATTATCTTAGTGATTGCAGCCATAGCAATACCGAGCCTGATCAGGAGCCGGATAGCGGCTAACCAAGCATCGGCCATCGAGAGCCTGCGCGTGCTGGGGACCGCGGAGGTCACTTACGCGGCGATTTATGGGAACGGTTATTCCGCCACCCTCACCGCCTTGGGCCCCGTTCCGGCCGGGGGTGTGGCAACGGCCAACGCCGCCGGGCTGATTGACGACCTGCTAGCGAGTGGCTACAAGAGTGGCTACGTATTCACCTACACTCCTACCTTGCTTGATACCACCGGCAGATATAACGGGTATATAATTCTGGCCAACCCTCAGGATGTCGGCATAACCGGCTCCGACCACTATTACGAAGACGAGACGCATCTCATCCGCATGAATACCACCGCGCAGGCTGGATCTTCGGACAGTTGTGTTGCGGAATAGCCAGCGCAAGAAAGTCGAGGAGTCGAGAAGTTGAGGAGTTGAGCGTCAAAGGTCAAATTCCTCACACCCGAGTCTTCGACCCGACCCTCGAGCGTTAAATCTCACTGCTCAACTTCTCGATTCCTCGACTTCTCAACCACTTGACTCCTCAACTCCTCGACTCGATTCTGGTACTATAAACGTGTCGAGGCTTCGCCGGACTCGAGGGAGCTGCGGATGTTTTCCCGCCATAATCGCCTGATCGGCGCCTTTTACTTATGCGCCGACACGCTGCTGGCCGTAATCAGTTTTTGGGTGGCGCGAGAGGTTCGCTCCCATCTCATTACTCCCCGCCCGCTTTATTCGCTTTCCAACTATCTCTGGATTGTTCCTCTCTCGGTGGGGATTTGGATCAGCGTGGGCTTGCTGGCAGGGATTTACCGCGAGATCAAGGAAGAAGATTTGCGCCGGGTTTTCGCGGACCCTCTCAAAGTTGGACTCATGGCGACGGTCCTGCTTTTTGCCGCCACCTTTGCCATCAAATTTCAATATCTCAGCCGCTTGCTGCTGGTACTGTACGCGGCCACGGACCTGGTGGCTATGACGCTTTTCCGGCTCGTGGCACGGCGCTTTGCCGGACCCTTGCGGCGAAGTCTGGCGGGGCTTCGCAGTTTCCTGCTGGTGGGAGAAGGGCCGGAGGCGATCGAGATTGCGCGCACTATCGAAGCCCATGAAGCTCACGGCATGCGGCTCCTGGGATTTGTTCGTCCCGGCTCTGCTCCCCCCGCCATGTTTGAGCAGTCCCCCTTGCACCGTTCTTACCCCGTCTTCGATTTGGTCCAGCTTCCGGAACTTCTCCGCCGGCACGTAATTGACGAAGTGATTTTTGCCGTAGCCAAGGACGACCTGGAAAGACTGGAAGAATCATTCCTGGCCTGTGAAGTGGAGGGGGTGAAGACCCGTGTGCTTCTTACCTTTTTCCCGCACGTAATCTCGAAGGTTTATTTGGAACGCCTGGGCGAGAAACCCCTGCTCACCTTCGCGGCCACGCCCGAGAACGAATACCTGCTGCTGTTTAAACGCCTGCTGGATTTTGTGATGGCGCTTGCGCTGCTCGTCCTCTTATCTCCCCCGATGGCCTTGTTGGCCTTGCTCATCCGATTGACCTCTCGAGGTCCGGTCTTCTTCCGGCAGACGCGCTGCGGGCTGAGCGGCAGAAAATTCACCCTTTACAAATTCCGTTCCATGCGTCCCGATGCCGACCTGGGCCGCGAAGAACTCGAGGCGTTGAATGAGGTGGATGGGCCGGCCTTCAAAATCACCAATGACCCGCGCCGCACGGCCATGGGACGGTTTATGCGCAAATTCAGCCTGGATGAACTGCCGCAGTTGCTCAACATCCTCAAAGGCGATATGTCTTTCGTCGGTCCGCGACCGCCCTTGCCGGAGGAAGTCGAGAAATACGAGCGCTGGCAGCGCCGCCGCCTGCGCATGCCCCCGGGCTTGACCTGTCTCTGGGCCCTCGAAGGCCGCAGCCGCCTCAGCTTCCGCCGCTGGATGGAACTCGACCTCGATTACATTGACCACTGGTCCCTGGCCCTCGACTGCAAAATCCTGCTCAAAACCGTGCCCATTGTCCTGCTTGGACGAGGCGCCAGTTGAGGACAGGAGCCAGGAGTCAGGGGACCCGCCGTCATTCCCGCGAAAGCGGGAATCCACTTCGCAGACCATCGGAAATGCGCTCTGAACGGCCTGGATTCCCGCTTTCGCGGGAATGGCCAGCGTTTTGTAAGTGGCGCTAGCTCGAACGACGCTACTACCCTCATAAGCGGTATAATGCCGGTCGGTACGACAACCCCTGAAATTCGCAGGTGGGAGGGGAGCATGGAAATTCAGAAAGCTTCTTTCGTCGGTCGCGTGTTGCTTTCGCTTTGTCCCCTGGCGCTGCTAGTGGGTTTCACATCCCACGACGTGAGGGCGCAGTCGGCAGCCGTATGCGGTCCCGCCCCGGCCGTTAAGCTGGCCCTCGATGGGTTGCCCCAGCAGACCCTTGCGCAGAGCGACTGGCAATTTCACGAACAGCGCGCCGCCGCCATTCAAGCCTTGCGGCGCCAGCTCCCGGGCGACGTGTTCGTCCAGAAGGCCTACATTGGCTCGATGTACGGCAGGTCCGACAGAGAGAAGGTGATTGCCGAATACAAAGCGCGCCACGGGCAGAGCCCCGACAATGCGCAGTTGGAGTACCTTTAGGGCATAACGCTCGTGGGCCGCCAGTCGGCGGAGGTCATTAAACTATTCACTGGTGCCCTCCAGAAAGACCCGAACTTTCCCTGGCCGCATCTCGCGCTCGTGTCCATCTATAGCTCACCGGTGTTTCTAGATAAGGAGCAACGCGACGCGCACGTAAAAGCTTTCCTCGACGCTTGCCCTTCCTCCCTGGAAGGTTACCAGTCGCTGAGCAATATAGACGACAAAGACCTCGTGTGCACCTACGCCGCCAAGTTGCGAACCATGCTCGAGGGCCGCAGCGACCCCGATGCCGTCGGCGCTTATCAGACGCTCTGGTCGCTCGAGTTCAAGGCGCATTCGCCATCGGAATATGGCCCGCTGCGCCAGCAGGTGGGCAAGGACCTCGAGCGCCTCCGCCAGCTCAAGCTCGAGGACAAACGCCAGTGGTACTCGGCGCTCGTCGAGGGCTACAAGCTGGCGAACGATCAGAAACAGTCCGACTGGGCAGAGGAGCAGGAGCAAGCGCGTTTCCCACAGCCTTGGTCATTGCCTGCGATGTCAAAATGGCAGAAAGACCACCACTGGCCGGCCGAGGATGCGCCTCCGGACAAGAAACGGGCCTACTACAGCGAACTGCTACAGCAGACCGCCCAATGGCTCAAGGAGCGCCCCAACACTACCTACATTTGGACGGAGCGTTTGGGCGCTATGGAGCGCCTCGAGGATGTGGCTTCCTCTGAACTGTTGAGGGCGGTGGACCAGGCGATCAAGGTCATGATGAGCAATGCGGGTCCGGAGGGCCCAGGCTCTGGTGAATACTTCAGCGTGGCCGAGGTGCTCTCCAAGAAACATCTCGAGCCCGAGCGTGTCATCGAGATGGCCCAGAAGGGACTCGCCCAGTGGGCAATCGAGTCGAAGGAGCCGTTCTACGATCTCTACGCTACCAAGCAGAACCTGGAGGACAACAAGTTTTACCAGGCTTACTCTCGTCTTCAGGGACTGGGATTCGAGGTGGACGGCTATCTGCAATTGAAGCAGCCGGACAAGGTCCTGCTCCTGCTGACGCAAATGGACGAGCGGCTCGAAGAGCTGAAGTCCCTCGCCGGAGATAAGCCGGATCGCAAGAAAACCTATGCCGACCGGCTCGCCGTCTACTGGGGACTGATGGCCCGTGAGGCGGAACTCCGCGGCCGCAAGCTCGATGCCATGGCGTTCTATGAGAATGCCCTGCTCACTCGGCTCGACGCCCAGCAAAAGCCTGAGACCGGGATGAAGGATGAACTCGCCGACAACGCCCATCAACTCTGGGCCAACCTGGGCGGCACGGACGAAGGTTGGAAATTATGGTATGGGCGGCGCGCCGACGCCTTGGCCCAGCAGGCCACGCTGACGTGGGAGGACGCCAACCAACCCTTGCCTGCCTTCGAGCTCGCCAACTTGAGTGGCAAGACTTGGAACGTGACCTCCCTCAAGGGCAAAGTGACGTTCCTGAACTTCTGGGCGTCCTGGTGAGGGTTCTGTCGCGAGGAGTTTCCTCGCTTACAAAAACTCATCGAACAGTACAAGAATCGCTCCGACGTTCAGTTCATCACCTTGAATATGGACGACAACCCCGGGATTATCGAGCCTTTCCTCAAGGAGCATAAGTACACGTTTACGGTGCTCCCTGCTTATAGCTATGTGAGGGACACGCTTAAGGTGAATGGAATCCCGCAGAATTGGATTGTGGATTCGGGCGGCGTGGTGCGTCTTAAGGGCATTGGTTACGACTTCACAGAGAAGTGGGAGACGGGTATGCGCGACGCCATTGAGAAAATCAAGCCCGCCGCCGCTACGCCCTCTTCCAACGCTCCCTCAAAGTAAGTGTCCGCATGGGAGAATCGCGAGCCCGATTTCTCCCCGGCCCTGCGGGCGGGACCTTCCACCGCGCATCCTGGAACAATTCCCCGATGTCGGACCGAAGCAAACCGCTGTATAGTCGGATGTGCAAGCAAAAAGTGACGCGCAGCCGTAAGCTGCTGCCAAGCTTCACCCGACGGCGCGCCTGTGAGGACTGAGGCATGAAGACGACCAGGTTTACATATTGGCAAGATGGAGACTACTTCCTTGGGTTTCTGAATGACTACCCCGACTATCAGACTCAGAGCATGTCGAAAGAAGAATTGGTAAGTAACCTCAGGGACTTGTTGGTTGATCTCGAGTCGGGCGAGGTGCCCTATGTTCGAAAAGCAGGTAGCGTGGACCCCCGCTCTTGAGGTCCGCGGCACGCAAAACCATGTCATCCGGAGGAGTCCCCATCTGATTGGGACGACGAAGGATCTCCGCAGTTCGTATAAGCCGGCCGTTCAAGGAAACCGCGGGGATTCTTCGTCCCGACAAGCCGGGACTCAGAATGACAGAGCGCACAGGCAGCGCTGACCTGCTTTTTAGGTCTGCGGTTCATCGCCCAGCGCAATCACCAGACAAAAGCCGCGGACCTCAAATGCGGAGGTCCGCGCTACCGGCTAATTTTACATCTTCAATACTGTCCTTAACCCCTCGACCTCTTCCAGGGTGTTGACCATAATGTTGAAAAAGAGCCCCCGAGGTGCGAGCGAATCCAGAAGTAGCCGCATTTCCTGCGGGGTGAATGAACCCCGGATCAACAATGGCCGCCGCGCCTTCTGGACGCGCTGGAAATAGGGGACCATTTTCTCGAGCGGCGGACCGCACACATCGTTGTTTATTTCAAAACACTTGATCTCTTCGATTTCGAGAAACGCCTCGAGCAGGAACATCGAGGTCGAGTGCAGATGAATGAAGCTGCTCGCGAAGTGACGCGCCAGCATGCGGTCCACGGGCTGGACGCACTTTCGATAAAGTGCGGGCGAAAACACCGCCGTCGCGTCCTCCTGCATGCGTATGATGGGGCCGGGCGCCCACAAGGAATATTGGGCGTCGAAATAGCCGCCATGAAATAACGGCACGCGCCGCCAAAATTCCTCGGTGATATCGCGGAAGAGCTCACCCATCCGCCAGAGCAGTTCGGCGGACTTCTCCGGCTCGTCCATCAGGTCCATGATGCTTTCGTTGTGCCCGCGCAAGACCGCATGCAGATCGGTGGGTCCGAGTTCCGCCGCATGGCTTACCGGAAAGCGCCCTTCGGATCGCGCTACCAGGGCCCGCCCAAACTCCATATATTTTCTGAACCAGGGGTTTTGATGATCCACCCGCGCCCGCAAGGCGTCATCCCAGGTCAAGTGCTGCTCTTCCCCCAGAACATTGTCAGGCAAGATGCGCAGCTTGCAGCCCAGTATGCCGGGCAAAAAGGGGACGGCCACCTGCATCGGGCACGCTCCCCGGAGGAGGTCGTCATCGAGAGTCTCCCCTTCCCGCAACAGGCGGAGGTAATCCTCCATGAAGGCCTCCGGTTGAATCATGGCTGGTGTAAGGTATCGGGAAGAACTCCAGGCTCGGCAGGGCTTGAACTCTTGGAATGGAAACCAGCCGATGAATGTAAAACCCACCAGGGGCCGCTTCACATCTTCCCGGTTCCAAAAGGCGGCGTACCGTTTGATCTTGGCCGGATCATTTCCAAAAGCTGCGTTCGACATCGCAAATCCCCCTTGCCTTTGGCAGCTCTCCGAGGCGAGCGCTAACTATCTTTTTTTCAACAAGATTCCCGGATAATGGAGCTAACCTCCTTTGTTTTCATATACATTCCGGCTTCGCCCGGAGTTTTCCACGCCGACCCTTTGTTTTCATAGATATTCGCGCTTCGTTCCGTGAATTTTGAAGTTGCAAATGCTTTGTGAGGGGCCGCAACAACGACTTTCTGTCGATTATAAAATGAGCCTGAGGCAGTCATCCGTGAGGCCTCTGCTGCTTTGAAAATGCCATTTTCATGGTTTCTGGGTGCCCGTCAGCCGACGGGCATGGGGGACTGCCATGAAAATGGTTGTGCGGAAGGCACCTTGGAGTGCGGTATCCGTCAGCCGACGAACTTTTCGCTCGAATGCAAGGCGGTCCCGCACGGCGGGACCGCAGTCCAAGGCGCTTCGCGCACCTTGTTCCACGCTGGTGAGCCGAAGCATCATGAAGTCTGCGCTCGTGCCTGAAGAATCTCGCGTCAGGAGCTAGGCTATCATTTTAGGCACAGCTTGTCAACAGCTATTTCATCGCTATTTCATCGCGCCAGAACTTTTCGCGACGGATGATTGGCGCAGAGCGAAGCTCTGCGGCTTTGCGATCAGCCTGGCGAGCACTTCAGGCGCATGATCGCAGCGCCCACCGCGCCCGCATTCTCGTGAAAATCCGACACCACAATCCTTGTCAGATCGAGCAAGAACTTTGGCGTGCGCAGGCTAAGTTCGGACTCAAAGGTCTCCTGAATTACCGGCCAGCACCGGCTCACGCCGCCGGCGATAATGGCCGTATCCGGATTCAGTAATGCCAAGGCTCCGGCGAGCGCTCGCGCCATCAGGGTTGCTGCGCGCTGGAGCATCCCCACTGCCAGCGGGTCGTGCTGCTCAGCCGCCCAGGCAATCCGCTCCGTAGTAATTGGGAGTGGCTGATGGCGAAGGATGGAGTCCGCGCCTGCGGCCAGTCGTCTGGACACTTCCTCGGCCATACCCCTCCCGCCGGCTTCGATTTCCAGGCAGCCGCGACAGCCGCAGTAGCAAAGCTTCTGGCTTGAAGGGTCGGCGAGCGTGTGCCCGAGGTTGCACGTCGCGCCGCCCTGGCTGTGATACACCTGGCGCGAAACCGCCAGCGCCGCGCCGATACCTGTTCCCCAAGAGACGTACAGGACGTCAGAGGATTCTCGAGCGCAGCCTAAGTAAAGTTCGGCAAGCACGCCGGTATTCACATCCATATCCACCGAGACCTCGCACCCCAACAACCTCCGCGCCATCTGCGCCAGGTTTACATCTCTCCAGCCGTGGGGACCGGAGAAGGCCAGCCACCCCGTCTTGTGATTTACCACTCCCGGAGTCCCGATGCCACAGCCGTGGTGAGGAGGATAATCGAGTCCGGTTTCCTGCGCGATTTTCTTGAGTCCCTCGTGCGCGTCTGCCAAGACAGCCTCGGGCGGGCGACCTACCGCTCCAGGCAATTTCCGGAATGCCAGGATTTCGCCCCGTTCGGACACCACGGCTATTTTTGTATGGGTTCCCCCGAGATCAATACCGGCGCTGTAGGAGTTTGACACTTGTTAAAGGCCTTCCTCGATGAGCGTTAGGTTTGGCATTACCGCGTGCGCAAGCGCTTGTCTGGTCGTTTATGGCATGGGACGGCGCCGATGTCGAGCAAAAAATCAATGGACATCGGCGTGGCCCTGTGCGATAAACGCCAAGGCAAGCGCTCCAAACTACGTAGCTAAAGGAGAAACAGCGTGCCCTCGCCGTACCACATGCTCGACTACATCCATGAGGGGCCAAAAGCACTGGCGCTTACACTGGAGGCGAATGAGGATCGGATAGAAGAAATTGCCGAGCTGGTCAAGAAGGGAAGCCTCGAGCGCATTATCCTGACCGGCATCGGCAGTTCCTATACGTCTTCCGTGATGTCGGGGCCTTTGTTTGTCTGCCACTCCCCGGCGCCTGTACACGTCGTAGAAGCATCGGAATTTCAGAACCTTCCCGCGCGCCTGGTCAACGAAAGGACGATGGTGGTTGCCATATCGCGTTCGGGTGAGCGGGGAGCAGTGACTAACGCAGTAAAGGAAGCCGCGCAAAACGGCGCTTGCGCCGTGGTGGTCACGGGGGTGGCCGATAGTTCGATCAGCAAGCAGGCAAGGTTTATCCTTGTTACCGGAGAAGGCCCAGAGATAACGTTCCCGAAAACGAAGAGCGTGGTCGCCTGTACCGGCGTACTTATGCGGCTGGCTCTGGCGCTCGCTGACGCCAATGATGCCTCAGCCGGCAAACGCCTTCTGGAGTTGAAAAGCATGCCGGCGGTAATGGAGCGTACCTTCGACCATATCGAGTCTGACTTGAGCAAGCTCATCCCGGCGATCGAAGGTCTCGAGCTGGTTGCGATTGTCGGCACGGGGAGCAATTATGGCGTCGCTCTCGAAGCCGCGCTCAAACTGCAAGAGGCCTCGCAGGTGCCAACCTACGGCGGCCGCACCAGCGCCCTTCTGAACGGACCCATTGCAGCGGTGAATGCAAAATGGCTCGTAGTCGCATTGGTTACAAACCAGGATAAAGATGTAAGCGAAAAAGTGCTTCGTATTTCGAGACAATTGCAGGCTCGCACCCTGTGTGTAATCGAACCGGGTCTAAGCATTGGCGAAAAGCCTGATCACTGCCTTACCCTTCCTGCTATGGTTGATGGTTTTCTGGCTGCGCTGGTTTACCTTCTCCCCATGCAACTTCTTGCGTATTACCGAACCGTGGCCAGGGGTTTGAACCCGGATGCGCCGGCTGCAATGAACATCATCCTGCAAGCGATCCTGCCGCCCGGGCGTGAGGAGCCTGAGTTGCGAAAGGGTTTGGGATGAGACATGGTTGAGATATTTCGGCATGGTGCAGAGTGAAGCTCTGCGGCTTTCAGGGGTTAGAAATCCACCGACGTGCAGAGCTTTGCTCTGCGCCAGCCAACTTAATCCGAGGGAGCGAGGCCCATGGATACTAAGCTGCATCGAATCCATCGCCTGAAGCGAATGTGCGTCGAGGTGCGGCGTGACATCGTGGAAATGATCTACCGCGCAAAAGGAGGGCATCCGGGAGGCTCTCTCTCGGCGGTTGAAATAATCACCGTCCTCTTTTTTGAGGCTATGCGCCTTCGTCCGGAGCAGGCTGACTGGCCCGACCGGGATCGCTTTGTCCTCTCCAAAGGTCATGCCACCCCGGTCCTCTACTCGGCGATGGCGCGGAGAGGCTTTTTCCCAGTCGAAGAGCTAGCTACCTTTGGTGTCCCCGGCGCGCGTCTTCAAAAGCATGTCGATAAGCACTTCTTGCCGTGCGTGGAAGTCTCCAGCGGCTCGCTTGGTCAGGGTCTTTCGATTGGAGTAGGGATGGCCTTGGCAGACAGAATCGATCGCCGGACGCGGAATATCTTCGTTCTAAACAGCGACGGCGAGAACCAAGAAGGGCAAACATGGGAAGCAGCCATGGCCGCCGCGCACTTTAAATTGGACAAGATTATCGCCTTTCTGGATAACAACGGGTTGCAGACCGACGGCGCGATTGCCGACATCATGAGCATCGAGCCGCTCGAGGACAAATGGCGAAGCTTCGGATGGCATGTGCAGAGAGTGGACGGGCACGATGTTGAACAAATCATCTCTGCGATCGATCTCGCCAAAAGCACCCAGGATAAACCGCACATCGTCATCGCCGACACGGTGAAGGGCAAAGGAGTGTCCTATATCGAAGGCAAGTTCGAATGGCACTCGCACAGCATCAGCGATGAGGAGTACCGAATAGCCCTGAACGAATTGGAGGCTGCGGGGCGGGAACTCGAGCAGCAGGAGCGAGCAGCATGACGGAGTTAATTGTCGAAAAGCCGTTCGGTAACACCCTCGCCAGACTCGGCGACCGCTATACGAATTTAGTGGTGGTTGACGCTGACTTGCAGCGGGCGACAGAGACCTCTTTTTTCCAGGCCAGGTTTCCGGACCGTTACTTCAACGTAGGCGTTGCTGAGGCCAACATGGTGGGTATCTCCATAGGGCTGGCCCTATCGGGGAAGACCGTTTTTTGCGGCACGTTTGCCTGCTTTGCAAGCCAGCGCGTTTGCGATCAAGTCTCCATCATGGCGCATGTCAACGCCAACGTGAAACTCATCGGCATCGAACCGGCGCTCAGCTCCGGCCACAACGGCGCCACTCACCAAGGCATGTTGGACCTTGCCGTGATGAGGGCGATGCCCAACATGACCGTCTTCGACCCCGGGGATGCAACGGAAACCATCGGTATTATGGAGTATATGCTCGAGCATCAGGGACCGGCTTACTTTCGGGCGCCTCGCAGGAATGCTCCCGTGATCATTGACCCGAAAGCTTACGAATTCCAGGCAGGCAAGGCTACGAGGGTTCGCGAAGGGCGAGAGGTGGCGATCATCGCTTGTGGAATCATGCTGCCTCGGGCAATAACTGCTGCCGAGCAGCTCGCCCAAGAGGGAATCTCGGCTCGCGTGGTAAGTATGGCGAGCGTTAAACCCATTGACGAAAACGAAATCATTTCTGCGGCTCGAGATGCCGGATGCATCGTGACGGCTGAAAACCACACCATCCTGGGAGGTCTCGGGAGCGCGGTGGCCGAAGTCGTAACCCAGCACTGCCCGGTTCCCGTAATTCGAGTCGGGGTAGCTGATTGTTTTGGCGAGATTGGGCCCGTGGATTGGCTGGCGGAGAAATATGGCATCAGCTCATCTCACATTGTGGCAGCTTCCAAGAAGGCCTTGGAGGCGAAGAACAGACCACATTATTCGTCCCGGTAACACGCCGATACAGGCCGCACAGCGCGGTGTTTTCCCTGCCCGTTGTCCGCTCGCTTCGCCAAATTTGCTAAACTGGTGAATGGCGCTCAGCCTCTATTGTGGCGTGACTGCTCCGGCGCCGCTGGTCATCTCGTGTGCCAAATTCCCTGCCGAAACATAGGGGATAGAGGCAGGGTCTGCCAAGTGTCATTCCGAGCGCAGCGAGGAATCTCGCTTTGAATCTTTCCTCGATCTACTCTCCGCCTCTTCTGGCCGCGCGGGAACTGTCCCCGACCAGAGCGAGATTCCTCGCTGCCCTCGGAATGACAGGGGCTTTGACTGGGCCTTGAAGGGCGAGGCACGGCGCGTGAGGCGCTCGATTCGATATGATCCAGCTTTCGTCGGCCGGAAAGCGTTTCGGTCCCAAGTTGCTTTTTGAAAATCTCGATTGGCTCATCACCCCGCGCGAGCGGGTGGGCCTGGTAGGCGCGAACGGCACGGGCAAAACCACGTTGCTCAAAGTGCTGGCGCGCCTGGAGCGGCTCGATTACGGCGAAATCAGCTTCGCCAAGGGGACCACCTCGAGTTACCTGCCACAGGACGGCCTGACGCTTTCGGGACGCACGGTGCTCGCGGAGTGCATGTCAGTGTTCGGCGATCTGCTCGCGATGGAGCAGGAGATGGAGAGTCTGATGGAGAAGATCGCCGAACTCGATCCCGCCGGCGACGAATACCAGCGGGTGAGCGAGCGCTTCCATGTCCTGGACACCGAGTTCCGGCAGCGCGACGGGTATTCGCTCGAAGCACAGGCGGGGCGCGTGCTGGCTGGTCTGGGATTCCCCGAATCCGATTGGCGGCGCCGCACGGAGGAATTCTCGGGCGGCTGGCAGATGCGCATTGCCCTGGCCAAGCTGCTGCTCGAGAAGCCCAACCTGCTGCTGCTCGACGAGCCCACCAATCACCTCGACCTCGAAGCCCGCAACTGGCTGGAAGAATACTTGAACGATTATCCGCACGCTTACCTGCTGGTCTCCCACGACCGCTTTTTCCTCGACGTCACGGTGAATAAGATGGTCGAGATCTGGAACCAGCGCGTGCACTTTTACAGCGGCAATTACGAGAAGTACCTGGCGGAAAAAACTGCGCGGCGAGCCCAGATCGAAGCGGCTTACAAGAATCAGCAGGAGCGCATCCAGCAGCTCGAAGTGTTCATCAACCGCTTCCGCTACACGGCTACCAAGGCCAAGCAGGTGCAGAGCCGCATCAAGGAGCTCGAACGCATGGAGCGCGTCGAGATTCCGCCGGGAGAAAAGGCCATCCACTTCCACTTCCCCCAGCCCAAACCTAGCGGGCGGATGGCGGCAGAATTCAAGCAGGTGGCTAAGAGGTATGGGACCAAGCAGGTGTTTCGTGACGTGAGCTTCACCATCCAGCGTGGCGACCGCGTGGCGCTGGTGGGTGTGAACGGCGCGGGGAAATCAACCCTGCTCAAGCTGCTGGCCGGCATCGAGCCGCTGAGCGGAGGAGAGTACCAGCAGGGCCACCAGGTGGAGGTGGATTATTTCGCCCAGGACCAGTACAAGGCGTTGGACGCGGAGGCGCGTCTGCTCGACGACCTGGCGCGCGCCGCCCCCATGGCCCTCAGCACCCAAACGGAACTGCGCAGCCTGCTGGGCTGCTTCCTGTTCAGCGAAGATGACGTGTTCAAGCGCATCGGCGTGCTTTCGGGCGGGGAGCGCAATCGCTACGCGCTGGCGCGAATGCTGGTGCGCCCCTCGAATTTCCTGCTGCTCGACGAACCCACCAACCACCTCGATCTGCGCGCCAAGGACGTGCTGCTCGAAGCCCTGGCGCACTACACGGGCACGGTGGTGTTCGTCTCCCACGACCGCTACTTCATCGACAAGCTGGCCACGCGGGTGTTCGAGATCGCGGGCGGCGTAGTGAATATCTTTCCGGGTAACTATGAAGATTATTTGTGGCGCAAAGAGGGGAAGGAAATCGCTCTCACCCTGCCAGGGCCGCCGGATCTGGTGGGCGAGCGCGCCCTTGCTCGCCAGGGACGCGACGCCGGCCCGCTACCAAAGGCGCCGGAGAACACCGCCGCTGTCAAATCGAAGCGGCTAAATCCGATTCGCTTGCAGCAGATGAAGGAACGCTGCCGCGAGATCGAAGAGCAGGTGGCGCGCCGCGAGGCGGAGATTGAAGGCCATGCGCAGGAGCTGGCGCATTTCAGGAGCGGGGCGGATTCCGTGCGGCTGGCAAAGTTGATCGAGCAGGGGCGCGAAGAGGTCGCCCGGCTGATGTGCGAGTGGGAAGAAACGGCCCAGGTGGTCGATGAGCAGGAAGCGGAAGTGCGGGAATAGGCGTTAATCTATTGTCCAGAAGGACTCGAAATATCATCCAATATGCAGTAAAATTGGAGTTGATTTGATATACAAAAGGTGATTCACGGTTATGGACATGAAGACGCGGCAAAATAGGCAACCGCCCCAATCAGTCAAGGGCAGACGCAAGTCTAAATTCCAGGCTGACTTGGCTCCCGCCGAAAACCGGATGGTGCGCGGACTAAAACAAGAGTTACAGCTTAGCAGCAATACGGATTTTCTTTCGGACGCCCTAGCGTTGTTCCACTGGGCGGTCAGGGAAAGAAGACTCGGTCATCGTATTTTCAGTGAAACAGGAACGGGCGAGCGGAAGGAGCTCGTGCTCCCGCGGCTCGAACGCGTCGCCCCGGAATTGGCGCTCCCGCGTGTGGAGATTTCCTGGACCGCTCGCGAGCTGGAGAGCCTAGCCGCCCTTGTATCGAGAGAACCCGCCGAACCCACTGAAACACTTCGCCGCGCTATGCGAGGCTGAATGTCAGTGCTCATCCGCCGGCTTGAAGAGCAGGACCAAGTAGAGCTCTTCAACTGTGGCGACGAACCCCTCAATAATTATCTCCGCAGACACGCCTGGTCGAATCAGGAGAAAAGCTCCATCGGCGTGACGTACGTGGCGATCGACGAAGCAGCTCCGCGCACTGTGCTTGGATACTTCACTCTCGCCACAGCGAGCGTGCCGCGCGAAGCGTTCCCCAAGAAATACGTACGCGGACTTCCGCCTTACGACCTGCCTCTAATCTTGCTGGCTCGGTTGGCGGTCGACAGGCGATTTTCCGGGAAAGGGCTTGGGCATTTTCTCATCTCCGAAGCCTTCAGGATTTCCTTGCGGGTTGCCGAGGACGTGGGATGTCGCGGCGTCCTTGCGGACGTCTATCGTGACCGGATCACCTGGTACGCGCGCTACGGCTTCGTGGCGCTCGAGGGTAGCGCCCCGGATGGTCCGCAGCGAATGTTCCTCGATATAAGAACTATCCGCAGGGCACTAAAGGGCTCACCATGATCGCTGCGATCGCACCTGGCTAAGCGGCGCAGCGACGGGAGGGTGAGGGCTGCAACTCTACTCTTGCCTTCCCGATTTGGCCGTGTAAAATGACACCAATGCATTTGTGGGATTCTGGGTAGGCTGCACGTGTTCGCGAGTCCAGGAGGGAAGATTTATGCGCCACACTTATTTTCTATATCACCGGGCCCAGTCCACTGCACTGGGCCTGGGCTTCCTTATAGTGACGGCAGGGTGGAACGCTGCGCCTTTGGCCGCTCGCTCGATGGGGACGGCATCGCCCCCCGGCCAGTTGAATCTCGACAAGGTTCCACAAGATAGCATCGCCTGCCTGAAGTGCCACATGCAAAAAGGCATTACGGGCAGCGCCATTCGCGACTGGCAACTGAGCAAGCATTTCGAAATGGGGGTGGCTTGCGCCAACTGCCACATTCCCGTTAAAGACGCCGCGCCAAGCATCCTCAATGCCTCCTCCGCCTGTGAAGACAAGCGTGTCCGCCGCGCCGTCTCCCCGCGCAACTGCGCGGTCTGCCACGCGGAACAGTTCCAGCAATTCGCCACGGGCAAGCATGCGGTGGCTTGGACGGCCATGATGGCCATGCCCACCACGGCCATGCAACCCCACGCGCTGATTGAAGGCATGAAGGGTTGCGGGGGCTGCCATCGCATCGGGCTGGACGAAGGCAAGTGCGACTCCTGCCACACCCGTCACCTTTTCACCGCCACGGAAGCCCGCCGCCCCGAAGCTTGCATGACCTGTCACATGGGCTTCGACCATCCCCAATGGGAGATGTACTCGACCTCCAAGCACGGCTCCATCTACGCCATTGAAGGCTCGCATTGGGATTGGAAATTGGATCTCGCCGATTGGTTCAAGGACCCCGACCGCGCCTCGCCCCGCCGCCCGCGCGCTCCGGTCTGCTCCACCTGTCACATGCCTGCTGGCGACCACAGCGTGCGCACCGCCTGGGGATTCCTCGCCCTGCGCCTGCCGGAGAAGGATCCAGAGTGGCTCAAGTACAGGCAGAAAATCCTGATCGGGCTGGGGGTGCTCACGCCCGAGGGCCAGCCGACAGCGCGCTTGGAGGTGGTCAAGGTCGGCAAAGTGGCGCGGCTCACGGCCGAGGAGTGGCAAGCGGAACGCGACCGCATGATCCGCGTGTGCACCAACTGTCACGCCCAGGCTTTCGCCCAGCAGAACCTGGAGGCCGCCGATTCCATCATCAAGGATTCCGATAAGCTGGTCGCTGAGGCGATCGATGTCGTCGAAGGGCTTTACAACGACGGCATCCTCGAACGGCCCAAGGATCGGCCCCCCGTGCCTGATCTGCTGCGGTTCTACGAGGTCAAATATCCCATCGAGCAGAAGCTTTACACCATGTTCCTCGAGCACCGCATGCGCAGCTTCCAGGGCGCGTTCCATATGAACCCTGATTACCAGCACTGGTACGGTTGGGCGGAGATGAAACGCGATCTGGCTGAAATCCGCGACGAAGCCGCCCAACTCCGCGCCGCGCACGGCAAGGTTGCCGGACAGGAACGGTAAGCCGCATCAGTCAGGATACAGGAGTGGTGGGAAGTTCGCTCCGCCTTGTTTATCCTGTTCGGAAACTCTGCTTCGATCTCGGCCATGGACACAGTGCCGTGAAGCACCAGCGAAGGTGGCACACATCCCGACGAAACCCGTCGGGACGTATACGCCACCCGCCGATCAGATTTGCGGAGGTGAAACGATTTCTATAGCAAGGATTCGCAGCATCGGCCTTTACGTTGCCGTGGCGGCGGGGCTTTCGTTTTCCGCGCTGGGCCAAGTGGACCTTCCGAATGCGAAGCCCATCCCGCACATGCAGGCAGTGCCGATGCCCTACTATCAAGTTTCCTTCCAGCGTGATGAGAAAGAGATCGCCCGTTACTATTTTGATCCAAGGTTCAACCGTCCCTTCATCTTCCCGGTCATCGGACCCTCCGGGCGGACCTTGACGCGCATGGGCCACCCGGGCGACCCCGATTCGCACAGTCACCACAACTCGATTTGGATCGCGTACAGCAAGGTGAACGGCATCGACTTCTGGAGTGACAAACCCGGGCCGAACCACGGACGCATCATCCATCAGCGCATCGTCAAGCTGGAAGACAGCGAGGAGCGGGCGGGCGCAATCACGCAAGGCGACTGGACGACGGACGGTGGGACAGTCCTGCTGCACGAATCTCGCGAAACTTGGGTGTACGCGCTGCCGAAGGGCGAATGGCTCCTCATTCTGGATCTGCGGCTCGAGCCGGCAGTGGAGAGCGTGGCTTTCGATCGCGCCGAATTCGGTCCCATGAGCGTGCGCGTGGCGAAAACGATTGCCGTCCAATTCGGCGGCGGGCGGCTGCGCAACTCTGAGAAGGGAGAAGGCGAAGCGGAGATCTTCCGCAAGCCGGCTCGCTGGGTGGATTATTCGGGGTTGATTGCCCCGGGAATTGTGGAAGGACTCACTCTCCTGGACCACCCTCTCAACCCGGGTCACCCTTCGCCATTTCACGTGCGCGCGGACGGCTGGATGGGCGCGATGCTATCTACCAAAGAATCAGTCGTCGTTAACCGCCACAAGCCTCTACACCTGCGCTACGGCGTTTACGTACATGCGGGCATGCCCTCGACCAGTGCGCTCGACGCGCGCTGGAAGGAGTTTACGGCGATCAAACCTTCACAATAATTCGCTTCTTGTACATGACCGTCAAAACGCCCAGCCACAGTGCCATCCAGGCGAATGCATACAGTTCCGATCCGTTAACCGGGCCGATCCAGGAAGCGAAGAAACGGGAAATCACCTCGGGCAAGGGAGCCTTTGTGCCGTCCGCCAGGCTGATTTTGACCAATTCGAGGTTGGTCAACGAATCGGTGGTGCCGGCCACCACCCAGAGGAAAAGCGAATTGACTCCCACGATCACAAAGGGCTTGGTCCACCAGGTGATTTTTCGGACGTCCGCCACGTAGTAGCAGCACCCCAGGATGACCATAGCCATCCCACACATGAAGACCACGAGCGAACTGGTCCAGAGATTCTGGTTGATGGGGAACCATAGGCTCCAAACCAAGCCCAAAAGGATTCCCACATTGCCCGCCACGAGAAAGGAGCGGACTTTCTCCATCCCCGAATGCGAGGAGCGAAGATACACTCCCGCCAGGAGGCCAATCAGCATGTTGGCCAGCGCGGGAAAAGTCCCTAGCCAACCTTTCGACTCCCAATGATCGTAAAATAGATGATTCGGCATGACATGGAGATCAATGAACTGCACCCAGTTACCTTCACGTCCCAGCACGGGCGCTGCCTGGCCGGGAACCGGAACGAACTTCAGGAGGATGAAATAAAGCACCAGGATGACCGTGGCGGTAATTGCCAGCCCCCGGTTCTTAAGCCTCAAATAAAGAATCGAGGCAAAGAAATAACACAGGGCAATCCTTTGCAGCGCGCCGAAAATGCGGATGTTCGCAAGATGGTATCTGGGAATGCCGCTCATGAAATTGTAATACCAGGTCATGAAAACGCCGACAGCAAAGAGGATCGCGCTGCGCAGCAAAATATGGCCCAGGAGCTTCCGCTTCGAGTCCGCTCGCGCTTGCCGCCCAGCAAACGAGTAGGGCATCGCGACCCCGACAATGAAAATGAAAAACGGGAAGATCAGATCCGCGATCGTCCAGCCATTCCATTCCGCATGCCGAACCGCTGCGTAGGTGTAATGGTGGTCGCCGGGCATGTTCACCACGGTCATGGCGATAAGAGTCATGCCGCGAAAGATGTCCAGGGAAAGCAGCCGCTCCTTGGAACGCATGAGTGGAGGTGGGGCGATTCCACCCTCGACCGCCACTGCTGGTGTCGGTGGGCTACTCATTGTTCCTTGCTCTTGACGCGGCCAAAAGGTACCGCAGACTCTCTGGAGCTAGTCGCTCACGTGGCATTCTACCAGTGTGCAAGTTCCCCCCTTGGCATCCCGGGGGGCGCCCAGAATCCTGGGAATGTTTGTTCTGACGTCCGGCCAGTTCCCACGGCTCAAAATGACAATGGCAATACGCCGTTCCCTGAGATTCAGTTGGTGCTGGAAACCCTTATCGGCGGTCAGCAGAATCTCAAACCCTTCGGCCTCGGCGGTGTCCAGCAACTCCCCGTTTGTGAGGCGATGCCATCCACGTTCAGCCGCCGTTTCGACTGCGTGGTTCTGCAACCAGCACCGAAGTGGAGCGGGGGCGTTATGATCAAACAGAATCCGCATGTGCAGGTTCTTGAAGGCTGTCCGCGACGAAACTTATGACCTGCTCGATTTGCTCGTGCGTGACGCCGCCGTACCACTCTATGATGTCCTCGATGCTTGCGCCTCTGGCCAGACACTCGAAAACGATGGAAATGGGTAAGCGGGTGTTGCGCAACACCCATGCGCCGTGGACCCTTTGGGGGTCGGATTCCACAGCCGGACACTGCGACCAATCCACCATAAGCTAAACTATACCCCGACCTAGCGTATGTGCCAAGTATATAAACCCCCTACGCCCCAGCTTGTACGCCTCCCCCTCGCGGGCCCTTGGCCATGCACCCAGTGGCATGACCTATCAGCGAGGTGCGCATACATCACACCCAAAACCGTCGGGACGCATGCGCCACCCACCAGCTTTTTGCTTTCAGGCCATAGGGAATTTTACCTTATAATCCGAGGCCGTGATCGAATTTGGCCAACAGGAGGACCTTCATGCGAAAAGAAAACTCCAAACCGCCTGCGTGTTCGCGCAGGGCATTTCTCCAGACGATGAGTGTTCAGGTTCCGACACTCAGCCTGATGATGGCGGCGCCACCCGGTGGCGGCGGGGCGGCGAGCGCGCCGCCAGCGTCGGATTCATCGAAATTCACCCCCCTGGATCTACGGCCTTATTTTACAGGGTCGACAGCAGAGTTCGGCCCGCGCGAGAATGCTCGAGATTTGGGAGGTGACTCCGCAAAAGACGCCCTTGTTCGCATGCCTGCGGGCAATCAGAATTTTCGGGGCATTCCGTTCCAGCTTGGCGCCGAGGACGTGGCCGCCAAGCGTTGGATTGTGTTGAGCACTCATGCCAGCGGGTCATCAACGGCCAAACTGGAGATTCCGCTCAAAAAGGCCGCCGCCTACGTTTGCGTGGCCGCCTTTTGCGATTGGGACAAAAACGACCCGCCACCCCCAGGAAAAGACTACGCCGAGGAAATCGGCAAAGGGTTGGGCGATTTACAACTGGTATATGAAGATGGCAGCGCGAAGAGCGTTCCCCTGCGGAGACGATTCGAAGTCAACCCTCCCCGAGTTCCCTGGGGCCACTTGCCTTTCACGGCGCTCTCCCACCAGTTGGATGGCCCGCGAAAGCTCACAGACTCGCTGGCCAATGGAAAAGAATGGGGATTCCTTCAGACTGCTACCCGGGACGGTGGGTACGGCGAGGGAGCGCCACTGGGTACTCTCTGGGTGTGCGCTCTGGCAAACCCCGAGCCCGCACGAACGCTCCAAGCCTTGCGGCTGCGCGCAGCGAGCGATGATCCTCTAGTGATTTGCGGGATCACGCTTTTCCATGGGCAGGAGGATCCTCTGCGTCTGGAGTGCTTGTCTCTTTACCGATTCACGCTGCCTGAAACCGCTGACGAACCGGCAGCGCGGTGGAAGGTGGAAGTCGACCTCGGCAGTGTGGGGCGCACTTTTGCGTTGGCGGGTTTCGATCCCGACGCTTGGCTGGCCGCATCGCGCGTGGCCCTCGGCGAACGAGCCAAGGCGGCGCGAAAAGGACGCTTCTTGTACGCCGAAATCACTGCCAGTCGGGCGGCAACTCTGGTCTTGACGGATACGCGAACCGGGACACGCTACCAATTCGATCTCGACCAGATTGAACCCGAAAAAGAGCTGGAAGGGAAGCCTGCCGGCGCACGGGTCGAGATCCTCGAACACCAGAAAACCTGGCTACACGCGCGCGTGGTGGATGCTGCGACGCATCGCCCCACACCTGTCCGGCTGGCCTTTCGCTCCAAGGAAGGCCGGTATATTCCTCCTTATGGTCATCGCGCGGAGATCAACGACGCGTGGTTCCAGGACTATGGCGCTGACGTCAAGGTGCTGGACACCTCGTACGCCTATGTAGACGGCGCTTTCCAGGTCGAGTTACCGGCGGGGGAAGTGTACGTGGAAATCAGCAAAGGGTTCGAGTACCAGCCGGTCCGCAAGCGGCTGAAGATCGAACCAGGCCAGCGGGAACTGGATCTGGAAATATCCCGCTTCGCGGACTTGCGCACACGCGGCTGGGTGACAGCCGACACCCACGTGCATTTCCTTTCGCCCTCAACGGCGGTTCTCGAGGGGCAGGCCGAGGGTGTAAACCTGGTTAGCCTGCTGGCCGCGCAATGGGGCGATCTCTTCACGAACGTCGGAGACCTTCCCTATGGTCCCCTCACCTCCTGCGACGGCGAGACCATGGTTCAAGTGAACAGCGAGAACCGGCAGCATATTCTCGGCCACCTGGGCTTGGTCGGAGGTCGCGGCGAACCAGTGTTTCCGATGTCAGCGAGTGGGCCGGGCGAGAGCTACTTGGGCGATCCTATGTGGCTCAGCCTCAGCGAGTGGGCGGACGCTCAGCACCGGCGCGATGGCCTTGTTGTGGCCGTACATTTTCCCAACCCTCAGGCTGAGCTTGCCGCGGACATCCCCTTGGGGAAGATCGATGCGGTAGAGCTTTATCCCTATAGCCAGCACTTCAACACCTTGCCTTACCTTGAATGGTACCGCTACTTGAACTGCGGGTATCGCCTGCCTGCCGTCGGTGGCACTGATAAGATGGGAGCCTATATGCCGGTGGGGGCCAACCGCACCTATGCCTTCCTGGGGAAACAAGAATTCACCTTTGCGAATTGGATGAAGGCGGTTCGAAGCGGCAACACGTTCTCAACCACGGGGCCGCTGCTGCTTTTCCAAGTGGACGGACATGCGCCCGGCGAGGAAATGGAGTTGGGCGCGGGAGGGGGAACCCTCGAAGTACAGGTGGAGGCGAAGAGCTTTGTGCCCTTTCATCGCCTTGAAGTCGTTTTGAACGGGGCGGTGGTGGCCGCCCGTGAGGAAAAAGCCGGAACACGCGAAATGAGCTTGCAGGACAAGGTACACGTGCCCGGCTCCGGCTGGCTCGCGGCCCGCTGCGCAGCGCGCCAGGACCCAACAACAGTTTGGGGCCTCTCGATTGCGGCGCATACTTCTCCGGTCTATGTCCGCGTGCCCGGACAGGAGCTGTTCTCTCCTACAGCAGCGGCTTACTTCCTGACGCTCCTCGACGGCACCCAGGCTTGGGTAGAGAGAGTTGCCACTCGGCCGGATGCAAAACGCTACGAGGCAGTCCGCAAAATGCTTAACGACGCCCGTCAACGATGGCACAAACGCCTGCACGAGTCTGGAGCACCGCACTGAGGATCGCGCGGGTGGCGGTGACATTGCTTTCTCATGTCGCCGCCTCGCAGGGTGTTTCGTTGCCCGTGCCAAAAGCTGGGCGCATACATATAAGGCAATGTATGCGCCATCCGCGGGCGCGGACACGATATCACTGGAGAGGCTTGAGGTCTAGCAGACTAACGAAAAAACGCTTGCACACTGTCATTCTGATCCGTCAACCGACGGAGAAGAATCTCAGCAGTTCGAAAGTCATGCCACTGGAGGGATCCTTCGTCGTCCCGCCGGGCGGGACTCCTCAGGATGACAGCTTCCAGCGCTTCTTCCGTGGCCCGCTACAGCATGGCCTTAAGGGGAGGTCCGCGGAGGTGGGTAAGCCAACCGGGGTGGGGCAGCGTGCCTGGGTTGCAGAGTCGCGAATCCCGCTGCCCGTTCCTGCAACAGATTGCGCAGCGCCGGGAGAGCTTTCCTGGCCGCTATCTCTCCGGCGGCGATCAACTCTTCGGCCCGCCCGAAGTCGTCCCACCGGAAGTCCACCAGGTTTACTTCGATCGCCAAGTCGCAGTGATCTCTCCAGCTTGACTCGCTCAGATTCTGAGTGATTCGGAAGGATTCTCCCACAATTTCAAAGAGGCTCGAGGGCGGCCGCCGAAGCGCGTTGCACTGCACATGGGCGGCAACGATCAGGTCCACATCAATAAGAGCCGACACCGGAACGCTGGTCACAATTGCCCCGTCGATGAGCAATCGCCCGCCATACTCGATAGGAACAAATAGCCCCGGGAAACTGCAACTGGCGCGCAAGGGCATCATCAGGTCGCCTTCGCGGAAAACTACCGCTTCCCCGGTGAGGATATCGGCCGCCACGATCCCCAGCGGGAGTTTGAGTTGCTCGAAGGAGCGGCAATGCAGAGTTTTCGAAAGTAATGATTCCATGCGCTCATTGGTGGCGAAGCCCAGACGCGGAAACGTCCAGCGCGCAAAGCTGCTCCAGCGGGTGTGGCGCGCCGCCGAAGCCATCTCCTCGATGCTGCAGCCACTGGCGAATGCTGCCGCGACAATACTGCCCGAGCTGGTCCCTGCCAGAGCGTCAATGACAATGTGGTTTTCGACGAGGACCTTCAGGACTCCGATGTGCGCGAGGCCGCGCGCGAATCCGCCACCTAATGCCAGGCCCAGGCGCGGACGGCGCCAGGGTTCCTCAACTCGCCCACGCGGAATTGGACGAGTGTAAGCGAAATGGCGGAGTTCGCGGACCACCGAACGCAGCGCTTTCCCCAGTTGAGCCGTGACCTTGGACTTCAACCGTCGCCTCCTGGCGGGCGATCTCTCATTTTCTGCGCTTCTTCAAAGCCCCTTCAACGAGCACCCACAGCCCATATATTTAGATGTATTTCGGGACCAAGCGTTGTAAAGCGAGCCCTCCCACAGACTGAGACTGGTTGATCGAGGAATGGCCAAATGCGGACTGGCTCCCTAAGGTGTCAGGAGCCGACGCTTCGTTGAACTCGAGCCCGGAGGTTGGTCTTGCACAGGCGGGGCGCGCACCGCAGGCCTGTCATCCTGAGGAGTCCCGCTCTTTGGGACGACGAAGGATCTCCGCAGGTCGCAGGGAACCTTCGCTGGGTGGTCGTCCAACGTAACTGGAGGGATGCTTCGGCCCCCAAAGAACGGGGCCTCAGAATGACAGGGGTGGGTTTTTGAATCAGACTGACGCCTGTTCCGTTGCCCGGCGCTGGAAGATCTCGATGTAGCAGTTGACCAGGGACACGGCAGCGGGGGTGATGCCGGGAATGCGGGAGGCTTGGCCGAGGGTGAGCGGCCGGACCTTGGTCAGCTTCTCCGTGACCTCGCGCGAGAGGCCGGAGACCTTCCTATAATCGAACCAGTCCGGGATACGCCGCGACTCGGCGCGTTTCATTCGCTCCATTTGTCTTTCCTGCTGTTGGAGATACCCTTCGTATTTGAAATCGGTCTCGATGCGGCGGGCTTCCTCGCGCGATAGTAGCGGCGGGGTTTACCCCGCCATCCGTTACCTGGGGGGGTAAACCCGCCGCTACATCGGGCGCCGGACTGGCTCCCGGCGCCACTCGGTGGTCATAGACCGCCGCTACAGAGCGCAGCCCTTCACCGATCCATTCCATCAAGTCATCTATCTTGACTTCGGGGCGCTTCAGGATCTGCGCGCCGGTCAACGGCGAAGCGGCGGTGAATTGCCCACCGGACATGAGTCCGAGCATGGCGTAAATCTCGCGCCCCAGGCGCGAATCGGGGTCCAGTCGAGTTTCAAGCAGGAACTTCGTGGCGGCGGAGACTCGCGCCTGCTTTTCCAGGAAAGCTTCGTAATCCTTTTGCCGGATGGTCCCCACCCGGAAGCCGAGCGGCGTCAGGCGCTCGTCGGCATTGTCGATACGCAAGTGCAGGCGGAATTCGGCGCGCGAAGTGAACATGCGGTAGGGCTCATCCACGCCCTTGCTCACCAAGTCGTCAATCAGGATGCCGGTGTAACCTTGTGTGCGCTCGATGGTCACCGGATCTTTGCCCTGCACGCGCAGCGCGGCGTTGATTCCCGCCATGATTCCCTGGCACCCGGCTTCCTCGTAGCCTGTGGTCCCGTTGATCTGGCCGGCCAGGAAGAGGTTCTGGATTTTCTTGCACTCGAGCCACGGATAAAGCTCCGTCGGCTGCACCATGTCGTATTCGATGGCGTAGCCGGGGCGGATCATCTCCGCGCTCTCGAGGCCCGGGATGGACTTCACCATGGCCAATTGGACATCAATGGGCATCGAGGTGGACATGCCGTTGACGTAAATCTCGTTCGTATCCATTCCCTCGGGCTCGAGGAATACCTGGTGCTGCGGCTTGTCCGGGAACTTGACGATCTTATCTTCGATCGAGGGACAGTAGCGCGGCCCGATGCCCTTGATCTGCCCGGAATAGAGCGGCGCGCGGTGGACGTTCTCGCGGATGAGCCGATGCGTCTCGGCGTTGGTGTAGCCGATCCAGCAGACAGTTTGCGGCTGGGTGATGGCCCGAGTGCGGAAACTAAAGGGTGTAGGAATGGGGTCGCCCGCCTGTACCTGGAATTGGGAAAAGTCGATGGTGCGCGCGTCGAGACGCGGCGGCGTGCCGGTCTTGAGGCGGCCGATTTCGAACCCTAGCCGGCGCAGCGCCTCACCCAGCATGACCGAGGGCGGCTCGCCCGAACGCCCGGCAGGATACTTGTTTTCCCCACAGTGGATGAGGCCGTTCAGGAAAGTGCCCGTGGTGACGATCACGGCGCCCGCTTCGACCCTGCGCCCGTCCAGCAGCCGGATGCCACGCGCGCGACGTAGGGGCACTAAGCCTTGTTCCCCACTTGAGGGCGCATCGCAATGCGCCCCTACAGGCGCTTCCTCGAGAAGCAAATCCACCACTTCAGCCTGCTTGATGCGCAGGTTGGGTTCGGATTCGAGCACCTGGCGCATCTTGGCGCGGTATTGCTTCTTGTCTGCCTGGGCGCGGGGCGACCAGACGGCCGGCCCACGGCTGGTGTTGAGCAGGCGGAACTGGATGCCCACGGCGTCAATCACCTCGCCCATGATGCCGCCCAACGCGTCGATCTCGCGCACCAAGTGGCCCTTGGCGATTCCGCCGACGGCAGGGTTGCAGGACATCTGCGCAATGAGGTCAAGGTTGATCGTGTAGAGCGCAGTCTTCAGACCCATGCGCGCCGCCGCCATCGCCGCTTCGCACCCCGCGTGCCCCGCGCCCACCACGACCACGTCGTATTGTTCCGTAAAACCCGAAACCATAAGTTGAAACCCTGCCTTAGAGGCAAGAGCTTATTTTAGCAAGGTGCAGCGGTTCGCGCATTGCCAACTCGCGGCTTAGCGATGTCGTAGAGGCAGGACGGAGTTTGATGCCAACTTCGGTTCAATTATGGCTTGGCGTTCTTGGGGAGTGCGTTTATCACGGATCGGAGCAAGGAATTGACGGACTCCGAAGACCCGAATACCGAGGCCACGTCTGGATCGAGCACGATGACGTTCGAGCTGGCTTTAACGCGCTCATAGTACCTGCCGCGCTCCAGCCTCTTGAAGTCTGAGCGTTTGTACTCCACGCGAAGATCATCGTTTCTTGAATTAGCCTTCTTCATAAATGCGCCTTTCAGCCTGAGTTGCGAGTCGAGCACTGATGATGCGGATGGCATCACCACGCTCCGTGGGATACGACGAGGAGCCGGCCTGCCGAGGACATGCCAAATGTGACCCACCTTTCTTCCCCTTTCGAATGGTCGGGGTCACTACCTGTGGCGGCCAAGGGGTCATAGAAAACACTCAAAGCTTCCTCGAAGGAAACGCCATGCTTGTGCAAGTTCCCCCGAGCCTTCGCCGCGTCCCACTCAAAGTGCATATCCTGATTCTAATCTCTGCATCCGCTAGGGTCCACCTTATGTTAGGTCAATGTGCCCAGGGTTCCGAGCCCGCTTACTCGGCCATGCCATCCGCGACCAGAGAAGGGATTCATTGTATCAAGTTCTTTGGAAGCAATAAGCGTTGTTCGCAAATGGGGTCGCCGGCGTGCAAGCCGCACTAGAACCGCCCGCGGAAATCGAACAGGTCACGAAGGGGCAATTGCCAACCGGGAAAGAGATCGGAAATGAGGACTTGATCGCCGGCGAGGGTGGCGTCCACGAGGTACTTCTTCCCTTGGAGTCTCAAAACCTCGACCGTTTTGGCCTGAGAGTCGATGAGCCAGACGTTGGGTACGCCCGCCTCCGCATAGATAAGCAGCTTTGTGGCGCGATCGTAGGCTGCGGTGGAAGGTGATAGGACTTCGACGACCAAGTCGGGAGCGCCTGCAATCCAGTCCTCTAGAATGATTCCAGCGCGTGCATTGGAAATGAAGATAAGGTCCGGCTGGAACGCCGTATCTCTGCTCAGGCGCACATCCAAAGGTGCCCTGAACACTTCGCCGAGGTTGTTCTTTTTGACCTGAGGCCACAAACTTCCTGCCAGATTCTGAACGATGAACTGGCGCCGCGTCGTCGAAGGTGGAATCATGTGCACCTCTCCACGTACGAGTTCGTAGCGCTTCCCGTCGTCGGGAAGCTGGCGGAACTCCTCGTAGGTCAACTTGGGAATAACTTCGGCGCCCATGAGAGGATTGTACACCTCAACGGCACCGGTCCGCAGCCAGCGCTGTTCCGGTACTCGGAGCCGAAAAGATGGCGTGTTTCGGAAATGTGCGGGAGAGCAAGCATCGCTTCCGGCTGGTTGTAAAGGCTGCGGAAAAACGCTTCCAATCTGTCATTCCGATCCGTCAGCCGACGGAGAGGAATCTCGCTCTGAGTATTTTCAACGCAGTGGGAGATTCCTCGTCGTCCCGCCCCTGCGGGACTCCTCGGAATGACAGGCCAGACGGGCCTTCCCGCAGCCTGTGCAGTCCTGTCGAAAGCCTACTTTACGAACTTGATGATCCCAAAACATGCCGGCTGGTGGTAGGACCCATTGGTGCCGGGGGGCAAGGCGCTCCAAGACATAAAACGCCTCTGCGTGTCGTCCCCAGGGCCATCGCAGCGGTAGAGATTCAAGCGCCATTCATCCCCGGGGTGGATGGCGTCCACTTTCATGGATTTGACAGGGATACGCATCTCCACCACCCAGACTTTATGCTCCGCGTCGACTTTTGTTACATGCTCGAAGTGGGAATCCCAGCGGTCGTTCCCCATTTCCTTCTTGGTGAGGTCGATCTCCAGATCCCACCACTGATTGTTGGGGGCGATTTCAAACTCATAGTAGTGGGTAAAACCTTCCGGCTGAGGGTCGATAAAGGCTTCCACCACGTCACGATTGCAGATCCCGGGACGCTCTTTGACAGAGTCGCCCTCATAAGTGTTCAGGGATCGGTATCGGCACCGGTAGGTGAAGTACACGTAATCGGGAGTCCAGAGGCTGGCCACCTGCGCTTCGGAATCGGGGAAGCGTGTGTGCCCGAAGCGGTCCCGATCGATCATGACGTGGTGGGCATCCTTCCAGACCTTCTTCGAGAGGTTGCCATCCGGGACGAAATCGGCGGCCAAAAACGTCGAGGTCATGGTGAGATTCCGAAGGTAACGGCCGTCTTCCGGCGCGGGTTGCGCGCCCACTTTTCCTCGCAAGAGATATAAACAAGCCAGCGCCAGCAATGGCGCAATCAGCAAATGATACCGAAGCGAGCGCTTCATCATCGTCCTCCTCTATGCCCCACGCACATTTGCCGGGGACATGGCAGCGGAAAAGCAGCGATCTGGAAGTCTACTTTACGAATTTGATAATCCCAAAACATTCGGGTTGGTGGAAAGACCCACTGTGGCCGTCGGGCAAGGCGCTGCAAGCCATGTAACGCTTCTGGGTGTCGTCTCCCGGGCCGTCGCTACGGTAGTGGTTCAAGCGCCATTCATCTCCCGCGTGGATGGCGTCCACGTTCATGGGTCTGACGGGGATTCGCATCTCCAGCGTCCAGATTTTATGCTCTGCGTCGATCTTTGTAACATGGTCGAAGTGCGAGTCCCAATCAATGTTCCCGTTCTTGTCGAGGTTGATCTCGATATCCCACCACTGATTGTTGGGCGCCATTTCGAACTCATAATAGTGGCGAAAACGCTCCGGCTGAGGATTGATGAATGCTTCCACCACGTCACGAATGCAGAGGTTCGGACGCTCTTTGGCGGGGTCTTCGCCGGTGAAAATGTACAGGGATTGATATCGGCACCAGTAGGCGAAGTATACGTAACCAGCGGTCCAGCGACTTGCAATCTGGGTTTCCAATTCAGGTAAGCGCGTCTTCCCGAAGCGGTCCCGGTCCATAGTTACGCGCCGAGCATCCTTCCAAACCTTCTTTGAGAGGTTACCGTCCGGAACGAAATCGGCGGCCAACAATGTCGAGGTCATGGTGAGGTTCCGAAGGTAACGGCCGTCTTCCGGCGCGGGTTGCGCAGCACTGCCGTGCCCTCGAAGGAAATATGAACAGGCAAGCGCCAGCAACGACCCGATCAGCAAATGGTACCCAGCCAAACGCTTCATCACGACCATCCTCGAGCCCGCTCGCTGTCATTCTGAGCGGAGCGAAGAATCTCTGCAGTTGTTCAATACCTACACGGAAATGCAGAGAGGCTTCGCCGAGCTTACCCTCACCGGACAAACTGCGGAGATTCTTCGCTCCGCTCAGAATGACAGCGAATCGGCTCAGTAATGACAGCTTTGAGGCGGTTTCTTGCAGCCTGCTTAGCCCCGCCCTCCCATAAGCCTACTTTACAAACTTGATGATCCCGAAAGACGCCGGTTGGTGATAGGACCCATTCTTGCCGTCGGGTAAGGCGCTCCAAGCCATGAAACGCCTCTGCGTGTCGTCTCCCGGGCCGTCGCAGCGGTAGAGATTCAAGCGCCATTCATCTCCGGCATGGATCGCGTCGGCGTTCATGGATTTGACGGGAATACGCATCTCCACCACCCAGACTTTACGTTCTGGATCGATTTTAGCAGCATTCTCGAAGTGAGAGTCCCAGGCAGCGTCCGCCATCTCCTTCTTGGTGAGGTCGATCTCCAAGTCGATCCACTGATTGTTGGGTGCGATTTCGAACTCATAATAGTGGCGGAAATCTTTCGGGTGAGGGTTAATAAAAACCTCCACCACGTCGCGATTCCAGAGTTCCCAACGCTCTTTGGCGGGGTCTTCGCCGGGGTAAATGTTCAGGGATCGATATCGGCAATGATAGGCGAAGTACACGTAACCGGGAGTCCAGAGGCTTGCCACCCGCACTTCAGAATCAGGGAAGCGTGTTTGGCCGAAGCGGTCGCGATCCAACGTCACGTGGGGCGCCTCCTTCCAGACCTTCTTTGAGAGATCGCCATCCGGAACGAAATCGGCGGCTAGGAACTTCGAGGTCATGGTGAGATTGCGAATGTATGGGCTGTTCTCCGGCATAGGCTGTGCACCCCCTTTTCCTCGCAGGAAATATGAACAGGCAAGCACTAGCAGTAGCGCAATCAGCAAATAATAACGAAGCGAAAACTTGAGCATAGCTCTCCCGTGGGGCCTGGGCATTGATGCCAGGAATTGTAGTGGCGAGTTTACCTCGCCCGGTGGTCCGTCCGCTGACGGATAAAGCCGCCTCTACCTCAGAATTTGCCAGGGCAATTTATATCAACATGAATCGAAAAAAACAAGCTCGTTGATCCTCCGGTCTGAGAAAGTGTAATCTTGCGAGGCTCACGTAGGGGCACGCCATGGCGTGCCCCCACAAGGATTGTCGGGGAGGTGGAGGAAGCATGGGCAGTGTTAATCGCAGGCAATGGTTGAGGTGTTTGGGGGCTGCCGGGGCGGCGACGGTGGCGGCCAGTGGTTCATCGGCGAAGGGCCAGGAAGCGGGCAAGCCCGCGCAGGCGGTCAAGCGGGAGCGCCTTGCCCTGGAGGACTTCCAACCCAAGAGCATGCTTCACGTTCCGGAAACGAAGGTGTCGCGCTCGCGCTTTCCTGTCATTGACGTTCATACTCATCTCACCATATGGGCGCGGGTCAAAGACGGTGTAACGCTCGGAGAGGAGATCGAGGTCCTCGCCTCTCCGGAGGACGTCCTGCGGTTGATGGATGGGAAAAACATCCGGTTGATGGTGAATCTCACCGGCAACTATGGAAAAGGACTCGAGGAAGCCCTTCAGCGATTTCAGCGGGCACACCCAGACAGGTTCATGGTCTTCACGGAGCCGGGATGGGACCACTTTAACCGTCCGGAATACCCGCGCTGGCAGGCGGACGAGATCGCTCGCGCGCATCAGGCAGGGGCCAAAGGATTAAAAGTGGTGAAAACTCTGGGCCTCTATTTACGTGAAGAGGTTACCTCTGGTCCGCTGGTGAAGATTGATGATCCCCGTTTCGACCTCATGTGGGAAGCGTGCGCCGCCTTGAAGATGCCGGTGGCCATCCACATCTCGGATCCGGAAGCTTTCTTCCTGCCCATTGATCGCTTCAACGAACGGTTCGAGGAATTGATCAATCACCCTGACTGGTCATTTCATGGCCGGGACTTTCCCAGCAACCGGGAACTGCTGGAGGCGCGAAATCGTATGTTCGCGCGCCACCCCAGGGTCGAGTTTATTGCTCTTCACTTTGGAAACAACGCAGAGAACCTGGCTTATGTCGGCGAATGCCTGGACCGTTTCCCGAACATGTATGTCGACCTCGCGGCGCGCATCGCGGAACTGGGTCGCCAACCCCGCACGGCACGCATGTTCTTTGAAAAATACCAGGATCGCATCATGTTTGGGACGGACGCCGTACCCAACGGCACGGATACTCCCCAACAGATTCTCTCCGCCAAACTCTATGAGATCTATTACCGCTTCCTGGAGACGGAGGATGAGTATTTCGATTATGCGCCGGCGCCCAAGCCGCCCCAGGGTAGATGGCAAATTTACGGGCTCGGTTTGCCAGAAAGCATCCTGCGCAAGGTCTACTACGAGAACGCGAAACGCGTGCTTGGGATTGTCGATTGACGATTGTCGAAGGACGATTGACGCGAAGCTGTCAGCTCTCAGCCGTCAGCGCTCAGCAAAAACTGCGACCTTCGCCATTGCGTGTCATTCTGAGCGCAGCGAAGAATCTCCGCGGTTCCGGACCCATCGCAGAGCGCACAAAGACCACAGAGAAGAACAAAGCAACTGCCGAGATTCTTCGCCGCACTCAGAATGACAGGTGGCGCGGAGGTTTGCTGAAAGCCGACGGCTGAAAGCTTTCTTATCTTGCTTTTATTTCGGTCCAATACTGATCGTAAAGCTGCGCGGCAGAGCCGACATCACGCATGAACTCGCAATGGGCCAGGGAGGAGGGGTTGGGAAAGACCGCGGGATTGCGGAGGAGCCAGGGTTCGATATCTCTCTGATCGTAACGACTGGGAGTGTTGAAACCCGAATCGTTCACAAAAAGGGCAGCCACTTCGGGACGGTGGAAGTAGTTGATGAACGCCTCCGCCAGCTCCTTGTGCGGAGCATTGCGCGGGATGCAAGCACAATCGACAGAAATCGTGCAACCTTCCTTCGGAATGACATACCGGATATTCGGCTCATCGCGCATCACGAAGGTCATGTTGCCGTTGTAAGCTTGCGCGATCCAGGCATCGCCGGCGGCGAGGTCCTCCTGGAAATTAGAACTGTTATACCCCTTCACGAGCGGTTTCTCCCTCAGGAGCAGATCGCGCGCCTGGCGGATTTCATCTCGGTCGGTGGAATTGAGCGAATAGCCGAGCTGCTTGAGAGCCATAGCGAAGACTTCGCGCGTGTCGTCGAGCAGAAGGATGTGGCCGGCGTAGCGGGGATCGAATAACACCGACCAACTCTCCAGGTTTTCCTTGACCAGGTCGGCACGGTAGGCGAGGCCCGTGGTCCCCCAAGCGTAGGGCACCGCGTAGTTGTTGTGGGGATCGAAGGGAAGGCCCAGGAAGCGGCGGTCGATGTTGGCCCAGGCGTTGGGCAGCTTGGATTTGTCGAGGGGAGCCAGCAAACCCTGCCGGATAAGAATCTCCACCATGTAATCACTGGGAACCACCAGGTCATAACTGACGTTGCCCCCCTGGAGCTTGGCCAGCAAGGCTTCGTTCGAGTCGTAAAGGTCGTAGTTGAGCTTGCAGTGGAACTCGCGTTCAAAGCCTTGCACCAGCCGCGGGGAGGCGTACGTGGACCAGATGTAAACGTTGAGTTGGCGGAGGTTTTCTCCGGCGGGCCAGGTGCGGGCCACCACCGGAGCCAGCATGAGCGCGAAAACTGCCGTGGCGCTCAACACCGCAGCCCGGACTTTCATGGCCCCGCGCTCGAGCCGTTGCGCGATGTAGACCAGGGGGATGGTAGCCGCCAGGATTACTGTGGAAATGGCGTTGATCTCCGGGGTGACACCACGCTTCAGCCGGGAGTAGATTTCCAGCGGCAAGGTGGTGGAACGAACCCCCGCCACGAAAGAGGTTATCAGGTAGTCGTCAAACGAGGTGGTGAAAACCAACAAGGCCGCTGAGAGGATCGCCGGGGCGGCAATGGGCAGGGTGATGCGGAAAAATGTGGTCCATTCGTTAGCACCCAGGTCGAGCGCGGCCTCTTCAATGGAGCGGTCCATACCCGCCAGGCGCGCCCCCACCACAATGATCACGTAAGAAATGCAAAAAGTGATGTGCGCAATGATGACGGTGGAGAGGCTCAATTGCATGCCCAGCAGGCTGAGGAAGATGAGGATCGCCACCGCCATAACGATTTCGGGAATGACCAGGGGGAGATAGACGATTCCATCCAAGATCGTCTTGGCGCGGCGGCGAAGTTGCGGGAAAACCAGCGCCCCCATGGTCCCGAAAACTACGCAGGCCAGGGTGGCTGCGGCGGCCACCAGGAGGCTGTTGAGCAGCGACTGGATGATTTGTTGGTCGCGCCAGAGCAGCGCGTACCATTCACCGGTAAAGCCCATCCAATGCGCGGAAAGGCGTGAGCGGTTGAAGGAAAAGAACATCAATACGACGACTGGGGCGTAAAGAAAGAGGTAAACCAGCGTGGTGGCTGAAGCCAGCCCCCAACCATGGCGCCGTTGACGGGGCATTAGAGTATCTCCCGCGTGACGCGCTCGGCACGGCGCGCGCCCGTCCAAAGCAGAATCAAGACTACAAAGGTCAGCAGAAAGGCCACGGCTGAGCCGAAAGGCTGGTCGCGCACGGAGGCGAACTGGTTCTGAATAAGGTTGCCC
>Ga0315282_10001284_pt1 | contig 47846 bp, 52 predicted proteins | sample YL17G07_20_MG_FD_203693 | JGI IMG/M metagenome (GOLD analysis project Ga0315282, IMG submission 203693) | Sediment microbial communities from Yellowstone Lake, YNP, Wyoming, USA - YL17G07_20 | ecosystem: Environmental > Aquatic > Freshwater > Lake > Sediment | place: USA: Wyoming | collected...
CAGTATTCTCAATCTCTATGCTGAGTTCTACTTCGTTCCTCATGAATGCGTTGAGCCTTATCGGATAGAACTTTGTGGAGATGTGGAAAGTTGGCATTTAACTCAAAACTCTTTGTTCGGGTAGACTTCAATACCGTGATCTGTGAATTCAATCGGGCAAACCTTATTGCTGTGTTTGGTACCCCTTAACTTTATTACCTCTAAGGCCCTCTGCCTTTCGTTCTTTCTCCTCACGTTATAGAGGTATACAATTCCGTCTGAGAACAGCTCAACTTCGAATTTTCCAAGCGGGACTTCAGTGTCAATCCCCACGCTTTCCGAAGTCATGAGAGAGGTGCAGCCAAGAGACCTAAGCCTCTCAAGCAATCTCAGCAGTCTCTCCCTCCTCTTCTGCTCATCGCCGTAGCCCATGAGCAATGAACTTACTGGGTCTATGACAAGCCTCTTCACTCCCACCATTTCGACAGAGTCCCTTATCACGACTTCCTGGGAGAGGAAAACCTCAATCTCATATGGCGGGTATTCCACGAAAAGTATCTTCCTTTCCTCCTCAAGTTTCTTCAAATCCCAGCCATACCTCAGCATGTTTGCGAATATCTGCTTCTTCTGTTCCCCCAAGGTTATGTACAAACCGGGCTCGTTATAAACAGTTGCTCCATTAACCAGGAATTGAACAGCAAGAGTTGTTTTCCCAGAGCCGCTTGCACCGCTTACGCTTATCACTTGGCCTCTGTTGAATCCGCCTTCTATGAGTTCATCAAGGCCCGCTATACCAGTTCTCACTCTATCTTCCATGGGATCACCCCAATGACTTAATAATCTAGCCCCGGATATTTAAATATAAGCTTTCTGTCAAACATAGTGTGAGATTATGCAAATTCCAGAAGCTGCTTTGATTGAGCGGGAGTTCGTAATAAGAGATATGCAGCTCAGCAAAGATGTCCTGATGACCAAGAAGTCGCTGCTGAGGTGGCTCGCCCTGGCGATGGGGCTCATCTCGCCAAACGAGAGCAGGAAAACAATTCTGGAGCTGCTTGAGGCGCTCTTCTACTACCAGTTCTCCGAGAACAAGGATCCGGATGTGCATGAGATATCCGGCTATATGCGCGAGAACCATTCAGGCGAACCGGTAAGTGACAAGACAATACTCTACCACCTGCTCCAGCTGAAGAATGCTGGCTTGATAAGAAGGGAGAAGGGCAGGTACTCATTTTCCGTTTCCCCATATTCCGAGAAGGGGGATGTGGAAAGCTCTATCGAATACAACTACAAAAACAGGTCCGATGTTGCATTCTCAAAAATACAGGAGGCGTTGAGGGCACTGAGGAAGTTGTACAAAACAAAGTAGTTTATAGATTATGTTTCAAATCTATTGGGGTGTTACAATGAAGAGACTCATCATACCGCTTCTGTTGCTCCTGTTGCTTTTCGGTTGCTTGGGTAACAAGTCGCAGCTCTCAACTTCAATTTCAAGCACATCGCCAGAACATCCCTATGAAGGCGACATAGTGACATTCACTGTCAATGTGGTGAATTCAGGCGGTGCCGATGCAAACGATGTGACTGTTGATTTGTCAGTTGACAACATCTCTGTAAAAACTCTGGCAGTGTCAATTACGCAAAGCTCCAACAAGACGGTTTCATTCTCCTGGGTGCCTCTCAGCGCGGGAGATTATCATATTGTTGCAAAGGCTGATTCCGGGAATGTAGTCTCAGAGCCGTCAGCTGAAAAGGAGACCAGCATGGAGCTCTCTGTGCTCCCCTCCGAGGAAACTGATGCATTCTCGATTGTCCCAAGCAAGAAGGCGGTTGATGTTGAACTATTCGATGTAAAGAGCGAAGGGATTCAAGCAGCCTACGCGTATTCCTCGACAACAGAGCTCCCGAGTTACTTAAGCCTTCTGAGATATGTGAGTAATTCAAAAGAGGTGAAAATAGGGACTGTGGATTATACGGATCTCTCAAGAGCAACAGTGCTTCTCATAGACGGTCCCTCATCGGTTGAGCAGATGGCTGGTCTTCTCGGCATAATGGCAAATGCGACGTTTGAAGTGCAGAACAAAACGATAAACGGGACTGAAATTTCCGTACTGTCAGCCGGTTCATCAGTTCTTCCCCTATGCGTCTGGAGGGAGAAGGGCTGGCTGAAGATGTTCGCGTACCAAGATTTGACTTCATTCAAAACGTGCGAGGATTTGATAGGGAACTATGACCCGTCCTACCTGAACGGCATGCTCAACGAAAGCAGGGAGCTTGCAAGTCCGCTGTCGTTCAACGCAACTGCCCTGGGTTCAATGCAGCGTCTGCTCAATTTTACTAGATCGGAATACGGGGCTGCGTTCGAGGATGATGAGGGGTTCTATGGATTCTATGTGGCAGAGGAGCCCCTCGCGTTGCAGGACTATTTATGCAACGGCATAATAGCCAAGAGAAGCAAGATGCAGGTTTGCGAGAATATGCCCACACCGAGTTCCACCTGGACAACGGTGCAGAGAAATGTTGGGAATTACTCGCTCATATGCTTCTCGATACCAAAAGCGAATGAGAGCAGCATAGAAATTGAAACGAAAGCGTTGGATATCTGCTACTCACTCAACTTCTCCGGAGAGGAGGGAGTATGGAAAAGGCTGCTGGACTTGCTTGTTTCCAGGTGTGAATTACCCGATAATTTCTCATGCATCTCATATGACTTCAGCGATGCTGCGCTAAAGCTCAACCTCACGCAGAATACGGGGAAGACAGTTGTGATTAACGGGTTCACGTGCACTGAAGAGAGCGATGTGCCTACGGAAAACTTCCAGCTGAATCAATCAATCATCCTAAAATCCAACTCAACTGTGCATCTTGAGTATCCATGCTACAATGCGACAGGAGCCCCAATGTTGGAGAACTATGCTTTCTTCGGCGCAAGGATGTACCTGAACTATTCATTTGAGGGAAGTAACGAATACAGAGTGATACGCGGGAATCTGTCAGTAAGGAAGATATAGTCATATGCAATTGCAAAACAGAATCAATGAGCTCGTGAGAAAGAGGTTTGGCGAGCTCAATGAAATACAGACGCTTTCAATACCAGTGATTCTTAGCGGAGCAAATTGCCTTGTGATAGCCCCAACGGGATACGGAAAGACTGAATGTGCTCTGCTGCCTGTTCTAAATAATATAGCTTCCGGCGGAGGGGAAGGGATAATTGCGCTCTACATAACCCCCCTCAGGGCGTTGAACCGGGATATAATGGAGAGGATAAGGTGGTGGTGCGAGGAGCTGGGGGTGCAATGTTCTGTGAGGCATGGCGATACCTCCCAGAGCGAGCGCCTGAGGCAGTCGAAGCAGCCTCCGCAGCTGCTCATAACCACTCCCGAGACACTCCAGGCAATATTACCGGCAAAGAGGCTTGGGCAGGCGCTGAGGAATGTAAGGTATGTAATAGTGGACGAGGTGCACGAGCTATTTGAAAGCAAGAGAGGAGCCCAGCTCTCAATAGCACTTGAGCGTTTGTTCGATAAAAGGGGAGTCGAGTTCCAGAGGATTGGGCTCAGCGCAACAGTCGGAATGCCTGAAGAAGTCGCGAACTTCCTCACGGGCGGGAGGGAGTGCAAGGTGATACAGCCGAAGCTCGAGAGGGAGATAGAGCTGAAGGTGGAATATCCCCTGCCATCGCAGAAGGATGAGGAGCTTTCCGACAGATTGTTCCTTGAGCCGCATGCGCTTGCAAGACTGCGCTTCCTGAATGGGCTGATTGAGAGCCACACCTCGACTCTTGCATTTGTAAACACGAGGCAGGTTGCCGAGACGCTCACTTCAAGGCTGCTTGCATTCAGGAAAGCCCAGAAGTACGAAGGTTCCGTGGGAATCCACCATGGCTCGCTTTCAAAGGACGTGAGGAAGCATACCGAGAGGAGGTTCAAGGAGAAGGGGATAAAGGGGCTACTTGCGACTTCCTCCCTTGAATTGGGGATTGACATCGGCTCTGTTGATTTAGTTGTGCAGTACATGTCGCCAAGGCAGGTCTCCCGCCTCATACAGAGGGTTGGGAGGAGCGGGCACGCAGTCGGGAGGATGCCAAAAGGAGTTGTGATTACAAGCGATTTTGACGACATCTGCGAGTCCATCGCAATAATGCAGAGAGCCCATGCTGGAAAGCTGGAGAGCATGCCGATGCAGAGCAACGCGCTTGATGTTGTTGCGCACCAGCTCTGCGGCTTGGTTCTTGGGAATGGGGCTGTTGACTTGGAGACGGCGCACAGGATAATCACAAGGGCATACCCATTCAGGAAGCTCCCAGTATCCGAGCTGTCGGCTGTTGCGGAACAGCTCCGCTCAGAGGGAATCCTGAAGTTCGACGGCAGCTCCCTTGGGAAGGGAGGGAGGATTCTCACCTACTACTTTGAGAACCTCAGCACAATTCCCAGCGAGAGCAAGTATTTCGTGAAGAATGCAGTGACGAATTCAAACATTTCAACTTTGGATGAGGCGTTTGTTGCAAGCTATATCGAAAGAGGCTCAATATTCATAACAAGGGGAGTCCCCTGGAAAGTCCTTGACGTGAGTGACAAGGAGATAGTTGTGGAGCCATCCGAGGATATTTCGGCAGCAGTGCCGGACTGGGTCGGCGAGGAAATTCCCGTCCCCTTCGAAGTCGCGCAGGCAGTAGGCGAGCTGAGGAGGAAAATCCGCGAGAAGCTTGAGAAAGGGGAAAGCATACTTCAACTGGAGAGGGAGCTTCACGCTTCAAAAGAAGTCCTAATGGAGCTTGAAAATGTAATTGCAAAGCAGTCGAAATCATTCCTGCCGGATGAGAGGGAGGTTCTTGTCGAAATTTTCGAGGACATGGTGATAATTCATGTGTGCGGGGGCTCGCTTGCAAATAATGCATTGATGCGCTGCCTTTCCTCATTCCTCTCCTCCCACTTCTCATCCAGTGTGAGGGGAAGCGCAGACCCCTACAGGATAGTTTTCCAGCTGCCGGGAAGCGGGAAGGGAATTGTGAGGGAAGCCCTGCTCAGGATGAGGGAAGAGGAAATTCTGCCTCTTCTTGAGAGGAACATCTCAAGCTCGACATTCTTCAGGTACAAGTTCATCCAGATTGCAAAGGCATTCGGCCTTATCGGGAAGAGCGAGAATGTCACTCCCTCAAGGGTGAAGAGGCTTGTGGAGTACTTCTCAAAATCGCCGGTATACAGGGAGACCCTCAGAGAGCTGATGATTGACTACTTTGACGTGGAGAAGTGCAGGCTTCTCGTGAGGAGAATCCATTCCGGAGAGGTGAAAGTGAAGGAGCTTCTTGTTGCAGAGCCGACCCCCTTCGGGAGGCTGGGATTTGAGAAAATATCTCGCGCTGCTGAGTTTGTTGCGCCTATTGAGCCTTCCTCCGAAATCCTGAAGGCATTCAGGAAGCAGCTCCTCAAGAAGAACGTGAGGTTCTTCTGCACATACTGCGGAAATGTTTTCTACTCCAAGCTTGGCGACTTGAAGAGGAGGATACCCTGCCCGAAGTGCGGGAGCAGCATGGTCGTGATAGTGGGGAAGAGGGAGTGGCTCGAGAAGATTTTCAGGAAGAGGGAGCAGGGGAAGGAGCTGAATGACAGGGAGAAAAGGGGCTTCCTGGAGGTGATGCGCACAGCAAGCCTCATAGATGCATACGGGAAGAGGGCTGCAATTGCGCTCTCAACATACGGGGTGGGGACGGAGACTGCCGCAAGGGTGCTGCAGAACATGAGGAAGGACGAGATGCTGTTCTATGCCGATTTGCTGGAGGCGCAGAAGACGTTCATAAGGACAAAAAGGTATTGGCAGGTGTGAATATGCGTACAATATTTTTCTCAGTTCAGGATCCTGCGGGAGTGAACATAGCAAAGAAGCTTACAGAGCTGTTTGAGTTCAAGGAGGAGAATGCGGGGGAGTTCAGAACTTGGAATAGGGGAGAGACTCAGCTTGTAGAACTCAAGACAAAGCTGGTGGATGCAGAATACCTAAGAGAGAAATTCAAAACAGAATTTTTCATTTTCATAAGCAAGCACAGGAGCGAGACTGCAATGCCCTGCCTGACTGCCCACACGCCTGGCAACTGGGGCAAGGCAGAGCTTGGGGGCAAGCCGGAGGAGCTTTGTTACTGCTGGCCCAGCAAGCTGAAAATTGTGCTGAATGAGATGAATTCCATGAATGACCTGGGCTGGTCAGTATGCGCGGAGGTTGACCACCACGGTCCGCTAACCAACGCACCTTCAATTTTTGTCGAGATTGGAAGCTCCGAGAAGGAGTGGACGAACGGGAGGGCTGGGGAGATAGTGGCCCATGCTGTGATGAAGATGCTTGAGACGAACCAGACATTCAAAACAGCCTTCGGGATTGGCGGAGGGCATTATGCCCCCTCATTCACGAAAGCGATACTTGGGAAGGAGTATGCAATCGGGCACATGCTGCCGAAATACAGGATTGACGAGGTTACTTTCGATTCCTTCAGGCAGGGAGTGGAGAGGTCTGCGGAGAAGACAGAGCTGGCTTTGATAGATTGGAAGGGAACGAACAAGAACCAGAAAGATAAGGTTATTGAATTTCTGAAGGTTATAGGACTTCCTTACGAGAGAATCTAATGTTTCTTCTTACTTTTATAATCTTTAACTGCAGCTTTCAATGCCTCTGTTGCAAGCACAGAGCAGTGCATCTTTATCGGGGGCAGCCCGCCAAGCTCACCGGCAATGTCCTCCTTGCTTACCTTGAGAGCTTCCTCAATTGTCTTGCCCTTTATCAGGTCGGTTATCATGCTGCTCGTGCCTATTGCAGCCGCGCATCCGAATGTCTCGAACTTCACGTCCTTTATCACGTCATCCTTCACTTTAATGTAAAGGTACATCACGTCACCGCAATTATGCAAAGTTGCTGACTCTGAAATATATGAATTCGGCTTATCAACTTCTAAATTATTAACAAAACCCTTATAGGAATGGACTTCTTTTTTAGTTATTGGCGAGTATAAGAAGTTAGAATCAAACCATGTTTTTTCCGAAGTATTTTTCACAAATTTTAATTTGATTCCGAGTATACGAGCCAACCTCGTCATAGACTCCCTTTCTGATACGTGTATCCTATAGTTTTTTTGGTGATGCACGCCATCTTTGACTTTTTCCTCTTCTTCATAAAACGAAGGCGATATCTTTTGTCTAAGAAGCAGTATTTTGATTTGTTGCACCAATTGATGCGAAATAGTTGAGTAACCTGCGCGCGGCCACTTCCTATTTGCAACCCCGACATATCCATCCCCGCGCCATAACCCAAGAATCAAACTCTTTTGATTTTGTGCAGGCAGCAACATCATGAAATGCGGTATGTGTTTATTTTCTGCCTTATCTCCGAATAAACTTCTGAAGAATCGAGCTAATGCAGCAGAATAGACAATGACATCTATACTATTATGCTCTGATTTGTGAACAATTTTTACATCTAACCCGAATATCTTTTTAATCAGTCTTTTTGTATCTCCAACATAGCTCTTTTCGTCACTTCCGAATGTGAAAATTAGAAAAGTTCTGCATTTCTCACATATCGTACTTCCTTCCGCGATGAAGTAACCAGCAAGTCGAAGAAAATCTTTGTTAATCCTTATCTTTTTCGGTAGGTTCTTGCTTTTAAAATCGAATTTTGGTCTTTCTATCCGTAATGGAATTTCTTTTATACCAACAGTTTCTTTCGAAATAGGATATAAGAGAATATCCCGCTTTTTCAACTCAGATGCATGGCACCAGGAGGAAACTAAATGCTTTTTATTTCTTGTATAATTGAAACGATGTAAGGATGGTTTTTTAATCGCTAAAATGTGATGGTCTGGTGTTAGAGCTGTAACTCCTAGCTTATTTTTTAGGGTTATAATTTCTCCGGAGTATCTTCTCCTAAATATCCTTTTAACATTGTGGTATCCGCCATCATGGCTTAAGACTCTTTCCCCAACGTCAACCTCACTTATAGGCTTAATATGGTCGTTACAAAACACCATTGTTTCAGGGAGAACACACACAGGGTTGCCTACCTTCCCCACACCATCTGCATTCTTGATTTTGCCGAAGTTGTGCGGCTTCCTGAAAAGTTTCATTAGTTTCTCTGAATACATTCAATCCTCCTCCGTGGATTTGAACGAAGCCAGCTGCCTCCTTGTCTTGAAGGGAGATATTGCCCTCAGCTTCTCAACCTGTTCAGGTAATACTTCAAGCACGTAATCTATTTCCTCCTTCGTGTTCTCCCTCCCCAGGGTGAGCCTCAGGGAACCGTGGGCTTCCTCATGCTTCAGCCCTATCCTGAGCAGAACGTGGCTCGGCTCCAGCGACTTGGAAGAGCATGCAGAGCCTGTCGATGCAGCAATGCCCCTTTCATCCAAATAGAGTATGAGGGATTCGCCCTCAATTAAACCAAAACAGAAGTGCGCGTTGTTGGGAAGCCTTTTCACAGGGTGCCCGTTCAGCCACGAATCTTCTATCTTCAGCGTTTCTTTTATGAGCCTGTCTCTCAGCATAACCATCTTTTCCGAATCCTTCTTCATCCTCTTCAAGCCAAGCTCGGATGCGGTGCCAAACCCGACTATGCCGGGCACATTCTCAGTCCCAGAGCGCATGCCCCTCTCATGCCCCCCGCCATGCAGCAGTGTCTCTATTTTCATGCCCTCCCTTATGTACAACGCACCAATGCCTTTTGGCCCGTAGAACTTGTGAGCGGAAATGGAGAACAGGTCTACATTGAGCTTGTCAACCTCCGCAGGAATCTTGCAGAAGCTCTGGACGCCGTCGGTATGGAAGCAGACTCCCCTCTCCCTGGCAATCCTGCCGATCTCCCCAATGGGCTCAATAGTGCCTATCTCGTTGTTTGCGTGCATCACTGAAATCAGGATGGTGTCCTTCCTTATCGCATCCTCTACATCAGAAGGATTTACAAAGCCGTATCTGTCAACCGGAAGATATGTAACTTTATAACCATTCTTCTCAAGGTACTGCGCAGTGTGCAGCACGGCAGGGTGCTCTATGGAGCTCGTTATGATGTGTTTGTTCCTCCCCTCCGCAAGCGCAATCCCTTTCAGAGCCCAGTTGTCCGCCTCGGTTCCCCCAGAGGTGAAGAACACCTCGGATGGCTTGCATTTCAAGACAGCTGCAACCTTCTCCCTGCTTCTTTCAACCGCCTCGGATGCCTCCCTCCCGAAAGAGTGCAGACTGGAAGCATTGCCGAATTTCGAGCTGAAGTATGGTTTCATCTCTTCCAGAACTTCCCTGTCAAGCGGGCTCGTCGCGGAATGGTCCAGGTATATCCTTCTCATGAGCACACTCCTCACCAATGCTTTTAAAACTATTTGGATATAAGAAATATTGTTGTAATTATATAACTCAGTTATATTTAAATAATGGAGGGATACAATGGCAGTAAAGGTTGACAAGGAAACATGCATAGGCTGCGGGGCATGCGTTTCCCTGTGCCCAGAGGTTTTCAGGATTGGAAGCGACGGAAAGTCGGAAGCGTTCAACCCGAAAGGTTGCAAGAAATGCGACTGCAAGGCAGTTGCCGACAACTGCCCGGTTCATGCTATAAGCTTATAGAGTCTGCTCACTTGGAGGTGGGTCTATGATGAAAGAGGTAGATGAATCTACAATTACGAGAGCTATTGTCGGAGAATTCATGAAGGATTTTCTGAAGTATGTGGAATCTGATGTTATAGTTGTTGGCTCAGGCCCTGCTGGAATAACTGCTGCAAGGTACCTTGCCAAAGGAGGCTTGAAGACACTTATTGTTGAGAGGAATATAATGATGGGAGGCGGGATGTGGCAGGGAGGAATGTTGTTTCCAAAGATGGTTGTGGAAGCTCCAGCCCACAAGCTGGTTGAGGAAGTTGGGTTCAAGATGCAGGAATACGAGAAGGGAGTTTATGTCGCCGATTCACCGCACCTCTCCCTCAAGTTGCTTGTTGCAGCTCTTGATGCAGGAGCCAAATGTTTCAATTCATTGGAAGTAAAGGATGTAATCTACAGGAAGAATGGGATACATGGAGTTGTTGTGAACTGGCATGCAGCGAGCATGCTTCCCGACTTCATACGCTGCGTTGATCCACTGGCTCTTAAATCTAAAGTCGTCATAGATGCAACAGGCCACCAGGCAGAAGTCGCTAGAATTGCGAGGGAGAAGCTCAACCTGCAGATTCCATTCCCCAAGGAGGGCTCGATGTGGGCCGTGGAAGCTGAGAAGGCTACAATTAAGAATACAAGAGAAGTCTACCCTGGTTTGATTGTCTGCGGTATGGCGTCCAATTCAATTGGTGGCTTGCCCAGGATGGGTCCTCTCTACGGAGCAATGCTCATAAGCGGTGTGAAAGCTGCAAAGCTCACTCTAGAGAAGTTCAATAAAAAAATAAAAATCGATAAAGAGATAGAGCAGGCTATAATGGAGGTCTAGCCGCAACCGCCAGTGGAAGCATTGCTAGCCCCACTCAATGTCTTGTTGCACCCGTTCATTGCTGGGTTGTAGGCGCAAACCACCTGCTTCATCTGCTCAGCTGATACTGAACTGAAGACAGTGTTATTGTCCAGAAGCAGGGTTGGCGATGAGTATATCCCCAGGCTGTTTGAGAGTGCTATGTTGTCCTTCAGGAGTGCTTTTCCCTCGTCTCCTATAGAGCATGCCTCTATTTTGGCTGTATCCATGCCGTTTGTGCTGCTGCAGTTCTGCCATATGTCACCGGAATGCGTGTAATCCGCGGCTATGCACACGGTGTAATTCATTATCTTCCCTGGGTAGTACTTCGCTATGCAGACCTGCCTCAAGTCCTCAGCAACCTCATCCGCCCCATGAAGGCTTGAGAAAGTTCCATTACCAAGGTCAGTAGCAATGAAGTACAAACCGCCAAACTTCAAATCAGGGACTGCATCCGTAAGCTCCTTCACAGCCTTCTCTGCCATCGTTCCGTACGGGCAATGGCTCATTACAAAGAGCTGTAGTGTCCCGCTCTGCTCCATCATGTCCAGAAATTTCACTGGCTGCACCATCAGCATGTATGTCGAGCCGGACTGTTGCAGGTATCTTGACAAGCTGCTGTAGCTTGAGTCCTGCCCGATTGACGAGTCAAAGATGTACAACGGCACTCCGGTTGCGTTATACTGCTGCAGCAATGCTTTTCCCTCATCACTGGAATAGTTTACCGTCGTTATTGTCAGGTTGGAAATCATGCTCCTAAGAGTGCTCTCAATGCCGCTTGTATCGCAGAGGATGCAGCTGCCGTCATTCACAATTGTTAGCTTGACATTGACTGCCGGTGGCAGGTTCTTGCAAACATCGCTGCCCGTCACAATGCCACATATCGCCCTCGTCATTGTTACATTATCCCTGCCTCCGGTATACGGCTTGTTATCCAAGTATATTGTCGGAGAGGAATCAATCTGAAGGGCCTTGGTCCTCTGTATGTTCTCGCTGAGCAACCCGCTGCCCTCAGCCCCAGTGCTGCACTGCCTTATGGTGTTTGTGTCCATCTGACTGCTAGAAGCGCAGCCCTCCCAAGCACTTCCGGCATTGGTGTAGTCGTTGTCAACGCATGTCAGATAATCAAGGAATTTAGCTGGATAATACTTCATTATGCAGACCTGCCTCAAGTCCTCAGCAACTTCATTCGCCCCGTGAAGGCTTGAGAAGCTGCCGTTCCCGAGGTCATTTGCAATGAAGTGCAGGCTCAGGTTAACGTCCCCTTTGAATCCATCAATCACTTTCTTCATACTGCTCTCGGCCTGAACTCCATAGGGGCACTGGCTCATAACAAAGAGCTCAATGCTCAACTTAGCCGTCGGAGTCGTCACATTCCCGCCTGTCTGGTTGTTGCCTCCGCTGGGTGTCTGCTGCGGAGTCTCGGGCTTTGTTGCTATATACGCCACAAGAAGTATGATAAGCAAAGCCATACCCATCTTCCAGGGGTCTTTGAAAAAACTGCCGGAAGATTTCTCAGTAACATGTTGTTTCTTCTCATGTTCCATCATTCTCACCTCAATGCCTAAATTCTCCTATAAGTTCACCACTCCTAGCATCGTAAAAGTAATTCTCACCGCTTCCAGACGCGAAAATGTACCTCCCCTCATTCTTGCTAGCATTCGAGATAACTGCAACCCACACTCCATAGGGATGCCTGCTGTCACCGATTTTCACTGCATCGCCCAGCACAGTGTCATCGTATCCGCTCAGATACGGATCTCTTGGTATGCTTGAGCTGAAAGCCCTTGGGGCGATGTAGTATACTTTTATGTCCATCGCATTATTTATTGTTTTTGTTTTAGATATGATTTCCGATTTTGTTTGGTAGGTGCTTCCAACATAGACTGAAGCAGCGAGAATGGCTAAGAGAAGCGGCAGGAATACCCATGTCCACCGCAATGCCCTTCTGCTCAACCTGGGTTCTCCCAGAAATACATTTACGGCGTAGTATGAGATGAAGAAGCCGGAAATTAACCCAGTTGCGAGTCTGATGGGGTCCGTGCTTTCCCAAAACCCCAAGAGCTGCATCATACCATCAATACCGATGGGAATTACGCTCAGAATTGCAAGTGCACTCGACTTCAGTATGTGGGGTAGCCTGGAGCTTCTGAATGAGAGTAGGCAGGCGAAGAATACCCCAGCAACAAGTCCCGTGTCTCTTGAGCATATTGGCATGTACTGGCCGAAAAGCTCAAGGCTCCTCTCAGGGAGCTGGTGGCACATCAGGACATTGAGGAGATAGCTCACCGCGCCCAAGCCCAGCACCACTCTGTTGTCTGACTGGATGAACAAAGGAGAGAGAAGAATAAGCAAAAGATACAGGGAGACAAGCAGAAAAGAGATGTAAAAGATGAGCTCAAGAACCCCATTGCCATCCTTTTTGCGCTTCAGTTTATCACCTGCATACATCGCATTTGCATTCCTCCATCCTCTTCATGTCAAAATGCAGCTTGCACAGCTTTCCTTCCTTCCTCACCGTGCCGCATACGAGGCAGAATTCGTATATGGAATCAGTCGGTTTTATCTCTCCTTCTGCAATTTTCTTTGCAATTCTCTTGGCTGCGTTTTTAATCTCACTGCTCTCAGAAAACTTCTTCGCCCTGTCATCCAGTTTGCCTCCCATGTACTTGCTCACAGCAGCCTGCGTTATATTCAGCTTATTCGAAACTTCCACCTGGGTCCACCCGTAGTTCCCCATGAGCTCCTTTGCTATCCTGTACCTCATTGCAGGCAGGTAATAGCGCACTATCACTTCGCAGGGCATCATCATATTTTCACCTTCTTGGAATTTTCAACTGCCCAATCCGCAAGAGCGTCAACATCGATATTCCGTTCAGCCTCAAAAACATCCTCCAAATTCGCCTTAGTTGAAGGACCTTCTGGAACGGCTTTGCAGTGCTCCCCCCCTCTTGAGGATATGTCGAAAGTGCCAATCCCCCTGGCAATTTTCTCTATCTCCTCTTTGTTGAGAGCCAGCAGGGGCCTTACCACGGGCAGGTTTGAGGCTTGTGATACCACGCCCAGATTCTTAAGAGTTTGGCTTGCCTTGCTTCCCAGTGTCTCGCCCGTTACAACTGCCTTCCCTCCCCCTTTTTCAGCAAGCCTGCATGCAACCCTCAGCATCATCCTCTTGCAGAGTATGCAGGTGAGTTTCCGCGGGCATTCTGAAACGAATTCCTGCAGGCTTTTATAGTGAGGAGCAACCACATAATGAAATTCTCCCTTTTTGTATTTCTTCAGCGCTCCCATTATCGCGCCAGCTTTCCTGACGCTCTCCTGCGAGAATGAGCCGTTATCCATAACAAGCGGAGTGACTCTAAACTTGCACCTCATGGCGAGGTATGCCGCAACCGGAGAGTCAATTCCTCCTGAAACAAGTGCAATGCATTTCATAGGTTTATTTTGAGCAAGCAGTTATAAATACAACTTAGTTGTATCCAAAAACCGAAGCATGGCATCCCGCACCAGCGCTAGTTTTTAGAATGAGATGCATAAACATATGGGGGATGAACATGAGCAAGGTGAAAGATTCTAAACTGTCCAGGGAAGGATTGGAGGAGCTTGAGTGGGCCAGGGAGAACATGCCCATGCTCGCCAGAATAGGGGAGCGGTTTGAGAAGGAGAGGCCCTTCAAGGGAATGTCAATCGGAGTATGCCTGCACTTGGAGAAGAAGACAGGCATCCTGCTTGAGACCCTAATGAGAGGCGGAGCCAAGGTATCCGCATCCAGCTGCAACCCGCTCACCACTGACGACAGAGTTGCTGCAGCCCTTGCCGAGGAAGGAATTGAGGTGTATGCCTGGGCTGGGCAGAACGAGAAGGAGTATTACCAGAATATCAACAGAGTGCTTGATTCTGAGCCCGAGTTGCTGATTGATGACGGATGCGACCAGATATTCATGGTGCACACAAAGAGGAAGGAGCTAATGGGCAAAATCAGGGGCGCATGCGAGGAAACAACGACAGGAGTCACGCGCCTCAGGGCTATGGAGAAGGCAGGAAAACTGAAGTTCCCTGTTGTCGCGGTGAATGACGCATACTCGAAATTCCTCTTTGACAACAGGTTTGGAACTGCCCAGAGCACTCTCGATGCAATAATGCGCGCAACGAACAAGCTCCTAGCCGGCAAAACTGCAGTAGTCATAGGCTTTGGCTGGTGCGGAAGGGGCATAAGCGAGAGATTGAGAGGGGTTGGAGCAAATGTGATAGTTGTTGAGACCTCAGGAAGGCTTGGGAGGGAGGAAGGGCCTGCCGGGCAGCACAAAGCTCTGGAGGCACTCTACAGCGGTTTCAGGGTGATGAACCTCGAAGACGCAGCACCGGAGGGGGACCTCTTCATAACATCAACGGGAAACATCAATATCATAACAAGGAAACATTTCGAGAAAATGAAGGATGGCGCAATGCTAGCAAATGCGGGGCATTTCAACAATGAGATAGACATAGGCGAGCTTGCAAAAATGTCCTCAAAGAGGCAGAGGGTTAAGGAGAATGTCGAACGCTTCGTGATGAAGGATGGGAGGAGGCTCTACCTGCTTTCGGAAGGGAGGCTGGTCAACCTTGCAAGACCTTCAGGCCAGGGCCATCCAATAGAGATAATGGACGGAAGCTTCTCAGTTCAGGCGCTAAGCCTGGAATTCATCTCAAAGAGCAGGCTTCCACCCAAACTTATCCCTGTGCCAAGGGCGATAGATGACGAAGTTGCGGAGCTTGCGCTTGCAGTGAAGGGCATAAAACTCTCAAAACCTACAAAGGAGCAGCAGGAATACGCCGCCTCATGGGAGGAAGGCACGTAGTATAAATAATAAATGAAGCAAAATATACTAGCTGCCAGGATGACAGAGTGGCCATGTGGCCGGCTGCAGACCGGCATAGAGGGGTTCGACTCCCCTTCCTGGCTCTAGGGTGAGTTGATGTCCTTGAAACTGTATAACAGCCTAAGCGGAAAGCTTGAGGAGTTTGTTCCATTCAAGAAGAACAGGGTAGGAATCTATGTCTGCGGTCCTACTGTTTACGATTGGACTCATGTCGGGCATGCCAGAACATATGTTGATTTTGACATAATCATACGCTGGCTGAAGCACAGGGGTTTCTCAGTAATGTATATCCAGAACATAACCGATGTCGGTCATATGAGGGAGGATACTGGAGAAGATAAGATTGGGAAGAAGTCTGCTGAGGAGAAAGTCCATCCCATGATGCTTGTTGAGAAATACATGCGAGAGTATTTCCAAGATATGGACAGGCTCGATGTGATGCGGCCGGATATTTCACCAAGAGCCACCGGGCACATATGCGAGATAATAGAGGCAGTCAAGAAGCTCATCGAGAAGGGTTATGCATACGAGATAAACGGCAATGTCTTCTTTGACGTTTCAAAGTTCAAGAACTATGGAAAGCTCTCAAAAATAAACCTCGAGGAGATGGCTGCAGGAAGCAGGTTTGAGGTGCATCCTGACAAGAGGAACCCGGAGGATTTTGCTCTGTGGAAAAAAGCAAGGGAAGGGGATCCGTTCAAATGGCAGAGCCCGTGGGGCGAAGGCTTCCCAGGCTGGCATATAGAGTGTTCCGTGATGTCCACCAAATACCTTGGAGACCAGGTTGACATTCACGGTGGAGCAAGAGACCTGAAGTTCCCCCACCACGAGAACGAGATAGCGCAAGCTGAAGCAATAACCGGCAAGAAGCCTTTCGTGAAATACTGGCTGCATACGGAGTTCCTCACAATAAACGGAGAGAAGATGGCGAAATCTCTCGGCAACTATGTCACAGTTAAAGAGGCGCTTGAGAAATATGATGCTGAGACTTTGCGCTTCTTCTTTGCATCCACCCATTACAGAAGCCAGATAGACTACAGCGATAAGAATATTGAGCAGGCAAGGAGGAGCCTTGAGAGCCTAAAAAACTCCGTTGTACTGCTGAAGAATCTCAAGCCTGCCAGGGAGAAGCCGAAGCAGGAAGAAGAGCTTGAGAGAGATTTGAAAAAAGCAAAGGAGGATTTCGAGAAGGCGATGGATGATGATTTTAATACGCCGGGTGCACTGGCAGCGTTGTTTGAGTTTTCAAAGAAGCTCAACGTGTTTGCTTCGCAGAACGATTCAATAAACGCTGAGTTGAAAGAGAAAATCCTAAAAACGTTTGAAGAGCTGGGAGGAGTCCTCGGTCTGAAACTCGCTGAGGAGAAGAAAGCTGGCGGGGAGGCGCTTGAAAAGGTGATCGAGCTTCTCATAAAGGCAAGGGAAGAGCTAAGGAAGAAAGGGGACTGGAAGGCTTCGGATGAAATAAGAGCACGCTTGAAGGAGTCCGGCATAGCCCTAAATGATGAGAAGGAGGGGACGAGCTGGAAGTTTGAGTGAGTTTAATGAAATTTTTCATTCTCCTACTTGCCATGCTTCTGCTGGGCTGCACGCAGGTGAATGTTCCGCAGCAGAATGTTCCTAGAGGTGAAAACATGAGAAAGGTGCTCCTTGTGGTTCCACCGTCGGAATTCAGGGATGAGGAGTTATTCAGCACTATGCAGGTCATCAACAGTGCAGGTTTCAAAACTGTAATAGCAAGTACGAGGATGGGGCAGGCAACTGGGATGCTCGGCGGTAAAGTAACCCCCGACATCCTGGTTTCAGAAGTGAACGTGGAAGATTATGGGGCAGTTGTTTTCATAGGGGGGCAGGGAGTGGAGACGAATAACCTGCCAGAAAATCCCGATGTTGTAAAGCTGGCGAAGGATGCAAACAATTCGGGGAAAATCATAGGTGCAATATGCATAGCGCCTAGAATACTCGCAAGGGCCGGAGTGGTGAAGGGAAAGAGAGTGACAGCCTTTGGTGATAACACCACCATATCCTACCTGAAGCGTGCAGGAGCAGTATATACCGGAAATCCGCTTGAGAAGGACGGTATGCTGATAACAGCCGATGGGCCGTCATCGGCTGTAAAATTCGGAGAGGAGATAGTCAGAGCTCTGGGGGGATAAAAATGAGCGAATATATGAGTGGTTTTAACTTGCTTGTGGGGTTATCCACGGTGGTGTTTGCGCTAGGATTGGCGCTGATATCTTTCCTAGCTTACAAGAAGAACAGAAGGAGGATTATACTCTTTGTCTCTCTTGCGTTTGTCGCCTACTTCGCTAGGAGTCTGATAAACCTCACTAGCGATGGGAATTCAGCGCTAACACTTTCTCTCTCGAACATCTTGGACTTCCTAACCTTGGCCCTGATATTCTCCGCAGTGGTGAAGGAGTGATTTGAAATGAGGGTTCAGGGGCTGGAACAGAGCCAGCAGATATACGAGCACATCCTGCGTTTCCCCGGAAGCCATTTCAGGGAGATACAGCGACATCTAAAACTGCCAGTGGGCACGCTGCAGTACCACCTCACCAATCTTCGCAGGGATGAGCTAATAATCCAGAAGAAGGATGGGGAATATGTGAGGTATTATGCGATAGGGCTTTTCACAGAGAGGGAGAAGAAGCTGTTCTCACTGCTGAGGCAGAGTCCAATACGCCACATCGCTATAATGCTTCTTACAAACGAGGAACTCAACCATAAGAGAATAGTGGCAGAGCTCCAGCTATCTCCTGCTACTACCTCATGGTATCTTGACAAGATGCTTGAGTCAAAGCTCGTTAAGAAAAAAAGGAAAGGAAAGAGGGTAATTTACTCCGTAGCACGACCAGATGAGATCGCGAAAGTGCTAATTACCTATCGCTCGAGCTTCCTTGACAATATAGTTGATAGGTTCATAGAGATATGGGAGAGATAACCATGGATCCCAGCGAGTTCATCAAAAATTACTTCATCAACCCAGTTAACGACAGGAGCGGCTATAATATCATAAACACAGTCATCTACGCTCTGATAGCCCTTTTCTTCGCATTCATCCTCTTCAAAATACTGAAAAAGGAGAAAGTGAAGATAGACATGAAGTTTGTGCTTTGTGTTATTCCGTTCATCATACTGGGCTCAACGGTCCGGGTAGTGACAGATGCAACTGGGGATGTTGCAGCAGGTCTGCCAAACTACTTCCTTATGAACAGCTCCTATCTTCTTGGGCTGTATGGGGTGGTAGGAAGCCTGCACCTGTACGATTATGGATTTCTCACCGCAACTCCAGGCATATACATAATAATAGGCTCCCTGACTTTCCTCTCAATCCTGCTTTTCAACAGGATGAAGAAAATGGAGCTGCTTCCAAAACTTGTCGCTCTGCTTATCCTGCTGCACCTTATACTACTGCTTCCCATCATGAAAAACTGGTCATATCTCCTGTTGATTATTGTGCTAGCAACTGTTGGAACTCTAGCGGGGAAATTCACACTGCAGAAAATGAAACTGAAGCCTACTATCGCACAGCAGATAGTAATACTGTCGCATTCACTTGACGGTGCTGCATCCTATGTAGCCATAGAGCTTTTCAATGGAGGTAATATGTACTTTGAGCAGCATGTCCTCAGCAATGCCTTGGGGGTATTTTTTGGGAGCATGTTCGCATTCTATGTGATAAAGGTACTGTTTTCAACCCTTGCGGTGTATCTAGTTGAGAGCTCCAATGATGCCCGGGAGGATAAGAACTACATTCTCCTGCTCCTGATAATATTCGGTTTGGCACCTGGTGTCAGGGACGCACTAAGGCTTCTGGCAGGCGTTTAGATGTATCTTGCATTTGTTGGAATGGGGATATGGAACGAGAAGGATATCAGCATAAGAGGGCTTGAGGAACTTAGGAATTGCGATGTGGTTTTTGCTGAGCAATACACCGGAAGAATGCAGGAAGGCTCTCTAGATCGCCTCGAGGCGCTTATTGGCAAGAAAATAATTATTCTCCTTAGGGAAGAAGTGGAGGAAGAGAAGAAAATACTGAATGAAGCCGTTTCAAAGAAGGTTGCCCTACTAGTCCTGGGAGATCCGATGATTTCAACAACGCACATTTCGCTCAAACTTTCTGCTGAAAAGATGGGTGTAGAGACAAAGGTCGTGCACTCTTCCTCAATAATCACTGCTGCGATTGGAGAGTGCGGGCTGCAGGTATACAAGCTTGGCAAACCCTGCACACTTGCAATCTGGAGCAAAGGGTACGAGCCAACAAGCAGCTATGACGTCATTGCAGATAATATGGAGAGAGGCTTGCATTCCGTAGTCTTTCTTGATCTGAAGGGAAGATGCATGGAAGCATCTGAAGCCATTGAGCAGTTGCTGAGCATTGACAAAAGCAGGCAGCGGCTTAAGGGGTTAAGTGCAGTTGTACTCAGCAGGGTAGGCAGCAAGGAGCAGAAGATAACTTACGGAAAGGCAGACGCACTTTTGAAGGCAAACCTCGGCAAAGCCCCGTTTATATTGGTTATACCCGGTAAGCTGCACTTCGTGGAGGAGGAAGCCCTCCAGCGCTTCGCGATATAATATTTAAATAACTCAGCTGCGTTATCCTCTTTATGAAGTTGCACGTACTTTTCCTATCAGCTCTTTTGCTTGGTTGCTGCGGGTTGATGGATATGCACGATATATGCGGGCAGGCTTCAGACCCAAATGTTAGGGACAAGTGCATGTCCTCCCTTGCGCTTTCGGACAGGAATGTCACAGAATGCGGAGAAGTTAGTAATGCTACAACTAGAGAGTACTGCGTAATGAAGGTAGCAATCATAACGCTGGATACTTCCAAATGTGCGCAGATACAAACTTCTCTGATGGACCTGTGCACGAAGGTTGTGGAGAGGATACAGCAGAACAACTCTTTTGCCTGTGCAGGCATTGCCGACAATGATACTCTGGATGTCTGCAGAACCATGATGGCAATAAAGGCGGGTTAGTATGCAGTTTTCGATATCTACAAAAAAGAAAATAGAGCTCATTGACATAACTGGGCAGGTTGAGTATGCAGTAGAGAGGAGCGGAGCAAGGGCAGGTGTGTGCACGGTGTATGCCCCGCATGCTACCGCTGCAATAGTGATAAATGAGTTTGAGCCGAATCTACAAAAAGACTTTGAGAAAGTTTTTGAGGCAATAGTACCGCGTGCTGATTACATGCACGACCATATCGACAACAATGCATCTGCGCATCTGCTCAGCGGGCTTTTCGGTTGCAGCAGGACGATACCTGTAGAAGAGGGGAAGCTGGCGCTGGGAACTTGGCAGAGAATAATCTTCTGTGAGTTTGATGGCCCAAGGTCCCTGCGAAACGTTATTGTGACAGTAATAAAATCTCAGTGATACGATGAAAATACGAAGTGCCGTTGTTGTACAGAACCCCAAGAAGCAGCGAGCCGTGAGGCTGAAATCAGAGGTGGAGAGCTTCCTTGAGCAGCGTGGGGTGAAGGTGAAGCAAGGAGGCGACATACTCATCACCATAGGCGGTGATGGGACCATGCTGTATAACAAAAAGAAGTACAGCCAGCCTATTTTCGGGATAGGGAGCGACAGGAGTGTTATCTGCCAGTCGAACTTCAAGAACTGGAGGAACGTTCTCTCAAAAATTTTGCGCGCTTGCAGGATTGAGCGGAGGAGCATGCTCCAGTGCAGGATCTCCGGGAAAACCCATGAGGACGCCCTGAATGAGATATGCATCCTGAGCAGGGACCACAGGGTTATCGAGATCTCCCTCTCTTTTCCGGGCAGGCGAAAGATTTTCAGGGCAGACGGGGTGCTTTTCTCAACCCCTACAGGCTCAACGGCATACGCCTATTCGGCCGGTGCCCCCAAGCTCAATCCATTGGCGAAGAAGTACGAGATTGTCCCCGTGGCTTCCTACATGAGGGAATTCAAGCCGGTGGTAGTCCCGGATTCGACTGAATGCGAAGTCAAGGTGCTTGTGGGAAATGCCGATTTGATGATAGACGGCCAGTTCATCCACCATGTCAAATTGAACTCAAAAATTAAGGTTTTCAAGAGTGGGAGAAAACTGGGGCTTCTCAAACCCGCCTAACCTTCTCTGCGGGCTTTTTATACTAGGTATGCGATAAAACTACCAATGGACCCAATTTTCATAGAGATTATAACTTCTCCTAACTGCCCGCATTCCCCCCGGGCATTAAAACTTGCGAGGAAGCTCGTCTCAAAGTTCAAATTCCCCGTCATACTGCAGGAGTGCAGCATAGTGACTGAGGAGGGTCAGGCCAAGGCGTATGAATTCAATGTTGAGTCAACTCCCGCAATACTGATAAACGGCAGAGTAACCTTCGTTGGGGTCCCAACTGCGAATGAGCTGATGGATGCTGTAATGCAAGTAAAATCCAAAGAGGATTACCGGAATACCTATTTCTTCTGAATGAGCCTGTTTTTTTCTGCATCCCTGTCCTTGCACAGAAGCACAACCCTGCTGTCAGTCCTCTCGTCTGAAATTATGTATCCTGTCTCTTTTGCAAGGTTCTCGGCAAACTCCCTTATGTCGTCATGGCTTGGCATATCGGAAAGCTCAAGCCCCCTGTTATACCTTGAGCCGCCAACAAAGACAAAACTCTTGGGTTCCACATAATCCGGCTCTGCCCTGAGAATGAGCTTTGCGTATCCTTCTGGCTTGAGCATGTTCAGCTTTCTTACAAGAGTGAGCCTCAGCACCCTCCTTGTTTTGAGGGATTTGAAAAGTTCAAGAGTCCTGTTAACCCCCTCCCAGGCCCCCCTTATCTTTGGTCTGCACGTTTTCAGATATGTCTCCTCATCAGGAGCCTCCAGAGACATGTAGAGTTGTGTCGGCAGGGTTTTCAGTCCCTCTATCCTTTCAGGCAGAGTTCCATTTGTAACGATAAAAGTGCTCATCCCTCTTTTATGGCATAGCTCCATGAACTCGGAAAGGAAAGGGTAGAGCGTGACTTCGCCAACAAGGCTTATGGCAACATGTGCAGGTTTGTTTGCTTCCTGCCATCTCTCCATATTAACGCTGGGGTTCCCCTTATAGCCGGAGACTATCCTCCTCTGCTCTTTCAGAAATCCTTCCAGCAGAGTTTCGGGGGAATCCCATTCCGGGGTGCTCGTCTCATCCCACGCCAGTCCCACATCCTCAGGAGATATCCTCCAGCAGAACCGGCACGCCAGGTTGCAGCTTATCATGGTGGAGCACTGCACACACCTCCAGCTGTCTATTCCGTAGAAGGTGTGCTTGTAGCAGGTCCTCTTGCCGAGTATGCTCTCCCTCAGCCATTTGCAACTCTTCACTGCTGAGTGCTCCCCGACAATATGATACTGCTGCTTGCTCAGATGAGACGCAAGAGCTTGCGGGATGTATGGCATTGTAACACCATTGTGACATCCTACACAATTACGTGTTTTTTCAGCCCCTGTTTCATGGCGTATAGTTCCTGCTTCATTGACGTTGCTTCTGCAACATCTCTTTCCCAAAGGAATTGCAGGCGTTACTTCCGCTGTGCCCCAGCGTAGTGCTATCATCTACTGAAAGAGGGTATTTAAATGATACGGAGGGGTAACTTTCCAATAACTATTTTAGTAAGTTATTCTACACCCATCCTAAGGAACTTAGTACATTGTTAAATATATACGTGCATATTTATATCGAGTGAATAGAATGGGGATCAGAATAGAGCTAAACAAACCGAGCAAGGAGCTCACGGTCACCGAACCGGAGTCAGTCAGCTCATTGCAGAATGGGCATTACGGAGTGATGAGGAAAGGAGTGATACACCTATCCCTAGAAGAGGCTCTCTACCTGATGGATATACGGAATGCAAAATGCTATGATGAGCACTCCAACGAGCTGCTTTTCAATGATTTAGCCTATCTCCTATATTCAAAGAAGCTCATGGCAAGGTACTTCACCTATAAGGATTGGAGGGACAGGGGACTGATGGTGAGGGGGATAGAAGAAGCCAGGGGCAACTATGGAAAAAATCCAATTAAAAAATATCCTTCCGGCAAATTTACCCCCCCGAAGTGCAGCATAGAAGGGCTTTTCTTTCAAGATGATATGGTGACAATAATAGATGACGACGTGGTGGGCAAAGAACTATACGAGAACTACTGGCTGGGCCAGTTCGGAAGCTATAAGGCTGAGCAGAGAGGCAAGCTCTCCAAGCTAGACATATACGAAACTATCTTCATGCTGAGGCACTGCGGTCTGCACCTGAAGAACTCCAGCGAAAGAAAGATTCTAGCATACACCAAAAAGAGAAGGTCTGATTTCAGATACATGTATGAAGTTTATGAGGATTGGAGGCTGAGGGGCTTCATACTCAAGACGGGCTTCAAGTTTGGGACTCATTTCAGGGTGTACTTTCCAAAGGCATCGCCAACCAAGACCGGTGATGAGTGGATTCACTCCAAGCATGTAATACACATATTCCCTAGGAGCAGCAAAATGATAATTTCCGAGTGGGCCAGAGCAATAAGGGTCGCCCACAGCGTGAGGAAGACTTTCATACTTGCAATCCCGGGTGCCAAGAGGAAGGCAAAAGCAAGGTTGGATTTCCTCCTCTACCACAGGAAGAACGGCGGGGTGGAGGTACCTGGAAAGGATGACCCGAGCTTTGCCATGCTCTCCCTAAGCGAGGAGGAGCAGATTGGCGGTGCTGAGTTGGCTGAGGCAATTGAAGCTGCAAAGCGAATAGGTTTAGACCTTATCCTTGCGATAAGCGATAGGGAAACCTCTGTCACATACTACAGGGTGAGGAGAATAGAACTCCCGGGGAGCAAATACGAGTACTACGAGATAGAGTGGGAGCAGCCCTGACCTATACGAAAGCTATGTGACATGCCCATCATAAGCTTTTTGACCTCATGAGCTTCTTCCTTCAACGACAACCTGCGGTGTCTCCAGAAGCGTTCATTCGGGAGTGCCCCTCCCTACTGCATCCTCTTGGCTATTCCCCAGCCGGCTTTACAGAATGCAGGGGAAACGCCAGAAGCCATGCGTATTCCGACCCACCTATGCCTGCAGGTAGACGCTGTGGTTTTATAAATACGGACAGCATATAAACCTCTGGGAGGGGTAACTTTCCAACTGAAGCATGCGCGGGATTTCCAGTTTACACTGTTAATCTTCTCAGTAGTCCACCCAAAAAGCCCACGAATAGAAAGTTATTTAAATAACGCCTAAGAAAGTCTTTCTTGGAATTGAAAGGTGGTACTAATGGGAAAATTCGTCATTGCGAAGCAGCTGGCTGGCAAGAAGTTGATAACAAACGATGGAGAGGAAATTGGGAAATTTGTTGATGCCTACATCAGCGAGGTTACGGGCAGGATAGAATCGCTGATTGTGGAGCCCAACGTGGACAACCCGACAGTGAGGAAGATGAAGAGAGAGGAGGGGATGCTCCTCATACCGTATACCGCGGTGCTCGCTGTTTCAGACCACATAATATTGGACAAAAAAGTCCTTTGATTTTTGGTCAGTTTCTTATTCTGTTTCTTTCAATAGTATACCAGAGGTGATGCTATACTCATAGGTGGGGCTGACGAGGCCGGAAGGGGATGCGTGCTCGGTCCGCTTGTCATATGCCTTGCAACTGTGGAGAAAGACAGGGAGCAGGAGTTGAAGAGAATCGGGGTCAAGGATTCAAAGCTGCTCACTCCAAAGAAGAGGGAGCACCTCTACGGCAAAATAACAGAAATATGCAATGAACTTGTTGTGATGAAGACAACTGCCGCTTCATTGAATGAGGAGATGAAGAAGCACAGTCTGAATGAAATTGAGGCGATGGAGCTCGGCAAGGCGCTTTCGCTAATCAAAAAACCCCCTGAAATCGTCCACATAGACTCGCCAGATACCGTTGCAGGCAGGTTCTGCACCAGAATAAGGAAATACCATACTGGAAACGAGCAGCTGATTTGCGAGCACAAGGCAGACTTCAATTATCCAATCTGCTCTGCGGCTTCAATAATCGCGAAAGTTGAGAGGGATGCCGTAATTGAGGAGATAAAGAAGGAACTGTGCTGCAATTTTGGGAGCGGCTACAGCTCTGATGACAGAACAATCAAATTCCTTAAAGAGAATATGCATAGAGAAGAAGTTCACAAGTACATAAGAAAGGAGTGGGCGACTGTTGAGAGGCTGAAACAGAGAAAGCTGAGCGAGTTTGATGCGGATGAGTAGATACCTTTTCTCGGCAGTACTAATTTCTTCAATACTCTTCGGCTTGCTTTTTCCATCAGTAGCCCTGCTCTGGAAAGATTACCTTAATCCCATTCTTGCTTTGCTCATGTTCTTCTCTGTCTTGAAGGTTGAGAAGAGGGAGCTGATGAGAGAGAACCCCAAAGAACTGATCGCCATACTTATTTTTGTTTTCGTTATAACACCGCTCTTCTCTCTGCCGTTCAAGCTTTCAGACCCACTTACATTCACAGGAATACTGATTGCCCTTTCGTCTCCAAGTGCCGCAGCTACCGCATACTTCTCCTCGTTTCTTGGCGGCGATATTGCACTGGGTGTTGCGGCCTCATTCATCACATCTCTCCTCTCCTTGCTTACTCTGCCGCTTACAATGCAGATTCTTGCCGGTACGGCGGTTCCAGTCGACCAATCGAAAGTATTCAGAATCCTAGTAGAGGTGATAGTAATCCCAATAATCCTGGCCCTTCTAGCAAAGAAGTTCTTCAAGAAGATAACACAGGCAATAAACGAGAAAAAAGATTACCAGCTGGTATTCCTTTTCCTGCTTGGCTCTGCAGTAGTTGGGATTGGGCATGATCTGATAATTGGAAACGAGTACAAATTCATTGGATTGACTGCATTTATGATTCTCGTTACATTCTTGGGCGGTGCTCTGGCCTACCTTTTCGGAAGGAGATACGGGAAGAAGGTTGCAATCACATTCTTCGTTGCAACTGGAATCAAGAATGGAATACTCTCCTTTGCAATAGTACTGGAACTTTTTGGTGCATCTGCAGTTCTCCCACTGGTTGCCAATGCTGTTGCGCAATTCCTGGCCATGGCTCTGTTTGAAGTATTTGGCAGCAAACTACAACGCTCTTGAGAAATTAAGCAGAAATTCGTCAAGCTTGCTGCTCTCTATCGTTGCACCTGCAGCTATATTGTGGCCTCCGCCAACTCCTATTCCCTGGCATGCCTTCCCAAGGGCCTCTCCGAGGTTCACACCTTCTGCAACAAGATCTTTCGTTGCCCTTGCGGAGATTTTTATTTTTCCCTCTTCATCCAATGCTATCCCAACTATTGGCTTGTCGCCAGCAAGAGTGCCACCGTATAACATACCGACAATCACACCTATCACTCCATCTTCTATATGCTTTCTTCCGTCAAGGAAATAGAATTTCCCAAAATCCTCATAATTGGAAATTGCATGCACTATCCCTTCCCTAAGCTGCTTTCTGTGCTCGTTCAGCATCGCTCTGGCTTCCTCAAGGGCTCCCTCCCTGCCCAGGCACACCCTTATGCCCACTTCTGGCTTGTTATGCCTTCCGCATGCATTGAGAAGAGTGCTGTATTCCTTTGCATCGCTCAACTCACTACCCTCCTTCTGCCTTGCCAGCATATACACTTCCCCCACAAGCTCTCTTGATGCATTTCCAACTCCTTTTGAGTAGAGGTAGGCAGCAAGAGCAGATACCAATCTGACCCTTTCCTCAAGCTCAAGCTCGTAGTACTTCCTCCACATTCCGTCCTGCTTCAGCTCTATGCCCGCCTCTTTAAGAAACCGGTAGCAGTTCTTCTCATTCCCGGTAAGGCCTGGCAGGAAAGGCTCTGTGCAGTACGAGAGAAACCACACCAGAGGGCGGCTTATCCTCCCGAAAATGCTGAGGTCTATGTCGCACCTTACAATTCCCTTCCCTATCCCCTCCCCCAGAATATCCCTATTCAGACTCTTAAGTGGGAACTGCATGTCACCTACTGCGCCAACAACTGCCAAATCGACAAGCTCATCATTTCTGAAAACCATGTATGCTGTGCCAGATGAGCTCAGCTCGCTCCCCCCGTCAAAGCCAAAGAGGTGAGGGTTTGCCTGCGGGAACTTGCCATCGACTCCCTGATGGTGGTCTATTATAACAACCTGCTTTCCCTTCAAAGCATCTCCAAGTGACTCTTCAACACCTCCAAAATCGACAAAAATAATCTCTTCAGCACTCTTAATTTTCTCTTTGAAGTCCAGCTTTCTCAGAGTTAGGATGTTGTAATTCATTCCCCGGATCTCAAGCGCTTTCGCAACTAGTGCTCCGGCTGCAAGCCCATCTGCATCGTAGTGGTTTACTATGAGAGGTTCCTTGAAATCCTCTATCCTTCCTCTCACTTCCTCGCATCTTTTGAAAAAGCCGATTTTGTCCACAAGTAGAATTATAGATGCTGGTTTAAATAGTTCTTTAGAAATTCGCTGCGCTAAATCCTAAAACTCTCCCCGTTTCTAGGCAATATGACTTCATACCCCATCTTACTTATTGCCTCCCCAAGCTCGTGTGGTTTGTCGCCTTCTCCATGAATCACAAAAACCCTCTTCAGTTTCTTTGTGCTCCTTACGATATCCAATAAACCCTTATAGTCAGCATGGGCGCTCAATGCAACTTGCTCAACGCCCATCTTAATGTCAATTTCCTTGCCATCTATCGTTATGTGTTTCTCTCCCTCAATCAACTTTCTCCCTAGCGTCCCCTCCGCCTGGTACCCAACAAAGACGAGGAGATTCCTGCTATCACCTGCAAGCTTCTCCAGATAGTGCAGCACAGGCCCACCGCTGAGCATTCCCGAAGTTGAGACTATTATTGCACTGCCAGGCTTTAACACATCGCTCCTGTCCTTTGTTTTAGGAGCATGGAAGAACTTGCTCTTGAATGGGTCATCATCGCTCATGAGTATCCTCTTCTGAATTTCATCCTTTGCGTATATCACATTCTGCCGGTATATCCTGTTTGCTTTCAGTATCATCCCATCGACAAATATAGGGACTTTCTCAAGAATCCCGGAACTCATGTAGCTCTCCAGTATGAATAGTATCTCCTGCGCCCTCCCAACCGCAAAGCTCGGTATGAGCACCTTCCCCCCTTTCTTGATTGTCCTATTTATGCTGTCGCACAGCATCTTTGATGCATTTTTGAGTACAGGATGCTCATCCGTAGGTGCCCCGTAGGTGCTCTCAATTATGAGGTTCTCCGCAACAATGTTCTTCTCTGCAGGGTCAAGCAACCTTGTCTCCCTGTCATTGACATCAGAGCTGAAGAGCAGCCTGCTTCCACCCTGCACAAGCACCATGGCGCTGCCGAGTATATGGCCGGACTTGTGGAAGGAGAACTTCAGCCCGTCACCAACTACCTCGCCGTATTCCACCATCTTCCACATTTTCATTGCCTTTATTATATCATTACTGGTGAATTTCATTCCCCTGTTTATCCTCTGATAATCCGCAAGCAGCAGCTGACTAAGGTCATGGGTGGGCTTTGTTGAGTATACAGTCGCCCTACAGCCCCTTGCGTACATAAAGGGAAGATAGCCCATGTGGTCCAAGTGTGTGTGGCTTATGACTATCCTCTCCACTTTCCTGATCTCCTCGCCAGTCAGGAGGGGGTACTCGTCAATCTCACCAAGCTTCACACCTGCATCAAGCAGCAGATTATTCCTTCCCTCTTCAACCAGCACGCAGTTCCTTCCAACCTCTCCAGCCCCCCCAAAAAAAGTTATATTCGTTCAATCACCTAACAATTTAGTGTCATGCTCCACCTATAAATATGTATGGGACGAGAACGAGGGTTATGCAGCCACAAAGCATATAAATAACTTTTAATAAAAGGAATATACGTGAGAATATGATTAAGAGTAATACGGTTATAGTAAAGTTGAATAGAGATGTTGTAAACAGATTAATTAGACGAAAGCAAGTTGGTGACACTTACTCAACAATAATAAAAAAACTCTTGGATAACGAAGATAAACTGATAATGAAAAAAAGTAGATAACTAAGTATAGAGGTGGTGTATATCTCGGCAAACCTCATCCCATTCCTCAGGAAGAGGGAGAAGCCCGAGCCCAAGCCGGAGGAGCCAAAGCCCGAGGAAGCAGTTTGCGGGGAATGTGAATCCGAGCTTGAAGTCTGCAAGAGGAGGGAGTCCATATACCGGAAAATAGTGGAGAGGTACCGAGAGCTTATAGAAGCAGCTGAGAGCAAATCCATACCTGAGCTTAGGAGTTTGGTAAAACCCCAAAGTTCTTCAATAGTTGAGGTGAAGGGGAAGATAACCAGGGAGTTCAGCCAGTACAATTATGGAGCTAATTTTCTGGTAGCAGCCCAGAAAGCATATGAGTTCGTGAAGGATGAGATAAAGACTGAATACGTACCCGTGGAATTCTGGCTGTCCCCCAAGGACATAGTGGAGCTGAAGACTGCCGATGAGATGGACAAGGCAATATTCCTATGCTCCTTACTAATAGCGCTTGGGAACAAGGGAGCAAAGGTGGTTATCGAGATGAAGGGGGGCTTGAAGCATGCATTCGTGATGTTCAGCTTCGGAAACCGCTACTACCTGTTCGACCCGGTCCACAGCATCAACCTAGCAGGGAGCAAGGAAATACTTGAGGCTCAGATATCCCCCGGGAGGGATGAGGAGAATAAGATAGTTTACGAGTTCAACGATATTGAATATAACGAATGGTGAGTAGTTACTTTTTTATTGGTTATAGTTTATAATTGAAGAGCTAAGGTGTCTACTTGATAAAAATCAACAGGAGCAGATGTATATACTGCGGAGCATGCGTAGGTGTATGCCCTGTTCTTGCGCTCACTCTGAAGGAGACTTACGTGGAATACGACAAGGAGAAGTGCATAAACTGCGGAAACTGCGCAAAAGCATGCCCCATGAAGGCGATTGATTTCGAGAAGTGATAGTGTGAAGACAGATTACGATGTTATAGTTGTTGGAGCAGGACCCGGAGGCAGCTTTGCGGCAAAGGCAGCAGCGAAAGGAGGGGCGTCTGTCCTGCTTATAGACAGGAGGAAAGAGCTGGGAGCACCCGTGAGATGCGGGGAAGGGCTCGGCTCTCACTGGCTTGAGGAGCTGGGATTGAAAATATCCCCCAAGGCAATATCTGCTGAGATAAGCGGCTCTGTGCTGTACTCCCCAAATCTGAAGAGAGAGGTCAGGATACAGAACCCGGAAACAAGAGGCTATGTTATAGACAGGAAGGTTTTTGACAAGGATTTGGCAATCGATGCTGGGAGGGCAGGTGCAGAACTGATAGTTAAGACTGAGGTCTATGATGTGATGAAAGAAGGAGGAAAGGTCTGCGGTGTGAAAGCATACCGCATGGGAGATAAGTTTGAAGCAACTTGCAAGGTGCTCATCGCAGCAGATGGCGGTGAATCCACCGTTGCCAGGCATGCGGGAATAAACTCAACAGCGAGCCTCTACGACACTGATTTTGGGGTGGAGTACGAGATGGTGAATGTCGAATGCGAAGACTTGATTGAGATATACTTCAGCAGGAGTGCAGCTCCCAGGGGGTATGTCTGGGTATTCCCGAAAGGAAAGGATGTCGCAAATGTCGGAGTCGGGATAGGCGGCTTGGAGAAGGGCAATGCCATCGAATACTTGGATAAATTCATAAAGAGCCATGAGAGGTTCAAGACTGCGCAGACTGTTGCAGTAAAGGGAGGTCTGATACCTGTCGGCGAGCCTCTCAAAGATCTTGTGGCGGACGGATTGATGATTGTGGGGACTGCCGCCCATCAGGTAGACCCGATCCATGGGGGAGGAATGGCGCTTGCCATGGAGGCAGGGGAAATGGCGGGGCAGGTGGCAGCCAAGTGCGCCCAAGAGGGGAATTTGGGCAAGCAGCATCTAATGGAATACGACAAGATGTGGAGGAAGAAGGTCGAGCCAAAGCTTATGAGGAGGCTACGCCTGAGGAAAGTGCTGGAGAAGCTCGATGATGACGATTTCAACTCAATTTTTGAGAATTTGAGTGATGATGATTTGGACAGACTGATAAAAGGAGACTACAAGCCGGTTGTGAAGAAAGTGCTGGTCAAAAGACCGCAGCTCCTAAAGGTCCTGAGTGCATTGCTATAGGTGGTTGAATGGAACTAACAAGATTTGAAAAAGCAAGAGTCATTGGTGCCCGCGCTTTGCAGCTTGCATCGGGCGCTCCCCCAATGGTGGAGCCACTTGAGAAGACAGTAAACCCGGTTAAGATTGCTTACATGGAGTTTGAGAAGGAAGTCATACCGCTTGTGGTGATTAGGGAGAAGTAGCCAAACTTTATATACAATACATTCCAAACTTTCTCACATGAAGGGGCAATCGGCGTTAGAGTTCGTAACTACTTACGGCTGGGCGTTCTTGGCAATACTGCTTGTTGCAATTGCCGCATACTACTTCATATCATTAAAACCTGTGAATCCGTCATGCGATTTTGGATCTACTGCAAGCTGCAACACTTACCAGTTCTTTAAGAAAAACGACGGAACGATGAGGTTGAGAATGACGATGGCTAACGGGATGGGGAGGGCGATAAGTTTCTGGGTGCCTAACACCTCAGGTTCGGGCTATATACTCATGGATCAAATACTTACCGTGGACAACATAGGCAAAAGTGGTGTGAATAACTACCACGGAAATTGCACGGGCCCTGCCATTTTTGTCAAGAATGGAGATATGATATCGTGCAGCTTTGACATACTAGATACCAATGCAGTGCCCGAGGTAGGGAAATTCGCAAAATTTGACTTGTCAATCCATTACACTGCATGTGAGACCGACCCACTCTATCCAGCGCGTTGCAATGGACTCAACAGAACCCTCCATGGTTCAATACTGACTCCTTTCGAGGCAGGGCTCAACTATGGCTCTTACTGTATGGATGAAGTATGCGATGCAGGTGAGAACTATACTAACTGCCCTTGGGACTGCAAGCCACCCTACCCAGCGAGCCTCACCGTTACGTCGACTGCCAACTGCGGGACTAATCGGCTATACAAAGATAATGAAAGCGACCAGATAAATGTCACAGTCTTAGACCAGTACGGCAAGCGATTGCCAGGTGCACAAGTTAAGATTTACCCAGAAGATATGCAGGCATTTCCAGGAGTCGCGCAGCACATCACTGCTTACATAGTAAACCCGTCCACAGCGGTTACAGATTCAAATGGATTCGCAACTGCAACCTTCACCTGGCATGCCTGCAACTGCTGCTTCCCCTCCTACATTTGCGGCTTCCCACTGTTCCAGTATGCAGCAGTTTCTGGTCAGGCATACGGCCATGATCCAAATTGTGCGGTTCTTGATGGCAGCTCATTCGATGGCATGCAGTGCTGTCCACCCTAGTCACTTCATAAAGAAATGAGGTAGAACAGCAGGCAGGTAAGGGGTATTATGAAATTATCATCCACCCCCCAGTCTATGCTCTCCGCAATTGAGCAGAGAAGTGACAGCGCAATTCCAGTTGACCCGAGGAAGGGGTATGACGCCAAAGAGCCTACAATGAAGAAAGCAGCAGTGCCCTCAAGAGTTTTCTTTTTGTTGTAGAAAATCCTCCTAGTCCCGTTCATCCCAACCAGCGTTGAAGCCCCATCGCCAAGAGCCAGTATGGCAATTCCCGCCAGCACGTAACTCATATTCCTAATAAAGGAAAGAAGCAGCAGAATGCCCATCCCATACCAGAAGGCACCGTATGCCGGCAGTGAGTGGGACCTCTCAAACATCTCAAGCACATAATCGACAATCGGCAGCTTTCTCTTCTTAAGCTTCTGATCGATTATCCACAAGCCAACTAGGAAAGTTGCGAGCACTGCACCCTCCGCGAACTCAAATTTATCACTACCCAAAAGATATAGCGCAAGTATCACCAGCACTCCGAACGATATGTGGATTAGTCTCCTGCGTATCTCAACCATGCTTCAACCACCTTCTCTGAAATGAAGTAACTGAATATGCCAACAACAACCCCTCCAACAACATCATTGAGCGAATGGACTCCCAGGTAGATCCTGCTGAGTGCAACAAGGAAAGCGCTGGTATAGTAAAACGGGAAGGCCCCAGTTCCTAGGGCGAAGAATGCAAATGCGAATGCAACAGCCGTATGGCCGCTTGGGAAAGAGTAGTCCATGGGGCAGCTAACTTTCAGGTACTCGTTGCAGGGCCTGCTCTCATGGAACAGCAGCTTCGCAGATGTCACCAGAAGAAACAGGAAAAGCAAGCTTAGAGCAAGCGAGGCAATCCTCTTCCTCCCCACCTGTTTATAGAATAATATAACGGAAAGCGGAAGAACCAGGTACGCATACGAATCCACAAAGAGTGAGAATGCCGTGAAAAACCCTATGTCCTGGCTTGCTATGAACCTGGTAACCGGGCCCATCACAACCTGCATGACAAGAGTCAATCCCCCCAGTGTAGCCATAAATTTAAATGGAGGCATTAATAAATAACCTTTTATGTATGAGCTCAAGCTTGTGGGGACTGCCCTGCTTGGAAGGAGGCTCGTGCAGTGCGAGATGGGGATAAGTGAGGGGAAGATAGCAAAAATAGGAAAGCACATCGGGGAGGCAGAGAGCGCGTTCGTTTTCAAGAAAGAAGTGATTCTGCCAGGTGTGATCGACACCCACGCCCACTTCCGCGAGCCAGGTGCAACCTACAAGGAGGACTGGGAGAGCGGAAGCAAAGCCGCAGCCCATGGGGGGGTAACGCTTGTTTTCGACATGCCGAACACCATGCCACCCACAACGACCCTCCAGAGGGTCGAGGAGAAGAAGAGATTAGCAGATTCGAAATGCATAATAGACTACAGGGTATGCGGGGGGGTTAGGAAGGGCAACATCCACGAGCTTGCGGCAATGGCTCCTGCTGTTGGCGCCTTTGGCGAGATATTCATGTGCGAGTCTTTCGGCGAGCTGCAGATAGACCGGCGGGAGCTGTTTGAAGCCTACAGGGAGATAGCCAAAACCGGGAAGGTTGCGATAACCCATGCCGAGGACCCTGACATAAACGCATTTTTCAGGGAGAAGTTCAAGAAAAGGGAGGACCCGGCAATCCATCCAGAAGTACGCCCGCCCCTTTCCGAATCGCTTGCAGCTGCAACAGCGCTACAGCTTGCCAGGGGCACTGGCGTCAAGCTGCATCTAACCCACCTTTCAACAAAAGAGTCGATGATGCTTGTTCGAAACATTAAGAAGAGAGCTGATGTCACCTGCGATGTCACTCCCCACCACCTTTTCCTGACTGAGGAGAACATGAAGGAGCTTGGTAATTTCGGGAAGATGAACCCACCCCTAAGGAGCAGGGAGGACCAGACTGCCCTGTGGAAAGGCATAGCAACGGGCGTGGTGGACATGGTTGCCAGCGACCATGCGCCCCATACGAAGGAGGAGAAGAAGAAGCCCTACTGGGAGGCGCCTGCAGGTGTGCCCGGTATAGAAACTATGCTGCCCCTAATGCTCACTGCAGTTAAGAGGAAGTGGATAAATCTGTACAGGATGAGCAAACTGCTCTCCATAAACCCTGCCAAGAGGCATGGATTGTACCCGCAGAAGGGTGTGCTTGCTGAGGGAAGCGATGCGGACATAGTTGTTGTCGATTTGAACAAGAAGCGTGAGATAAGGGGCAAGGATTTGCATACGAAATGCAAGTGGACTCCTTTCGAGGGTTTCCAGACGGTTGGGGTGCCGGTTATGACAGTTTCAAGAGGCAGGATAGCATACAGCCAGCCAATGCAGTCAAAAATATACTAGCTTCCTCATATCCTCAAGCACTTTTTTGTTCCTGTATTTTTTCAGGATAGCCTTCAGATATGCTGCATCCTTTTCCTTCAGCCTTCTGACTTCCTCGGTAAGAAGCGGGATTGCCCTTGTGAATTCGTCAACTATTGTTATGTGCGCTTTCCTTGCTGTCCTCGACATTGGGTTCAAGTCTATGGCAATTGTTCTCTTACCCATTTTCACAAGAGCCTCGCACCTGTCACCATCCTCCAGAGGTACGAGCACGCAGTCTGCCTTGTAGATTCCTTTCCTGCTCACCTTCCTCCTCTCGCTGTTCAACTCCGGTATCCTAGCATCTGCATCGTGCACTCCAAGAACCTGCTTCACTCCGGCTTTTCTGAGGTGGGCAGCTATCCTCTCAACCCTTCCTTGTGTCCTGTAGAAAAGATTCACCTCAACAGCGCACCCCAGCTCCTCCGCCAGCTTCCCGATGTCCTCCGCAGCAAGTGCAGCAGCATTGCCGTTGACAGATATCACGGGGTGTGTTGCAAGCACCAGTGCTGCAGCTGCTGCCCTTATTGCCTTTCTGGCAGGACTTTGAGTCCTCTCCCCGATAAGGTAGTCGAAAGCCTCTCCCCTCCCCTGTGCTATAAGGCCTGAATCGCAGACCAGCCCTTTTTTGTACCCTTCTATGAGCTTCTCCCTCAGAAGGAGGGATTTCCTACGCGGGTGACTCTCGGGTATCATGTTAACAATGTAGCAAATAAACCTTAAATACTTCATTCCCTCAAATTTACGTGGTGAACAAATGAAGAAACTTATCATATTTCTTGCAATTGTCAGCATGGTTGCTGCAAATGACCTAAATGCCGAGGTAACCGGCACCCCCGCCTTCTCCGGATGCAACTGCCGGGGGAACAATGACTTCAACCCAGTTGAAATTTCCATTTCTATTCGTAACCCATCCGACTACAGCATGCGCATGTCCTACGAGTTCTACGACCCAAATACCAACGAATTTAGAACTGGTGATAAAATTTCATGCGGGCTAGGTCCAAACATACCCGCGAGGAGTTTCGGTTCATGCACGATTAGACTTTACACGATGATGGGAGGCTTGAACGGCACCTCCAACATGCTGGTGAAGCTTACAGGAGATAATGGAGTTGACAGGTATGCGAAAACATTCTCCGTTGAGATAGCCCACCACACATCTCCCTATGAACAGAATGTACTCTCAAGGATGGATACTGCGCAGGGGCAGTTTGAGCAGACCAGTGGCAAGCTTACCAAGCAGTGCTACGGTGGCGTATGTTGCGGCATGCTGAAAGTCAATCAATACATGAGCCTTGCATTGAGCAACCTCTACCAGGCAAACTCATCCTTGAGAACCTGTGCGTTGTCCTCAGCATGGAGTCATATGGGTGATGCAGTAAATTCATTAAACGGCGCGAGTGACCAGTTCACCTACCTCTCTGGAAACTGCAGCGCAGCCCTCTCTCTTATAAACACCACCCAGTCCAGAATCTCAAATGTCGCCACTACAATGGAGCAGAGCAGGAAATGCGGTGCAGATGTCACCACTTCCCAATCCCTTCTGGATGATGCCAATAACTCCCTCAAGGAAGCAAAAAACATGGTTGCCTATGATGATTACCCTGCGTTATTCTCAAAGCTATCTGAAGCTAACAATTCAATAGTTTCAGCTGTTGTCTCAATAGGAAAATGCCCAAGGGAACAGCCCAATGGGTCAGTTATCATCCCTCCTTCATCCCAGAATACTACCAATCAAACATCTCAGGAGAGCTCTTCTAGCAACAGTGCAACTCTTGTCATAGGTGGGCTGGTAGTGCTTGTTTTGCTCATTGCAATTATGTTCTCCACAATGTTCTTTATGAGACGTCAGCCTTCCAAGAAAGCGCCTCCTGCCCCGCCTCAACCCCCGGTGCAGAAGCCTGATATGCATGTCGATTTGGAGAGGGAGTTCAACGACTGGCTGAAATCAACGCAAAAGAAGAATTAGCTTTTTTAACAGCATGAGCGGGAAATCCCACATGCTTTAGCGGTGGGATGAGAGCGAATGTATAACCGAACATATACCAACCTATAAATTCACAGCCTCTATTCATATAAACTTTTCACCTGGAAAGTTACCCCTTACGGAGGTTTATAAAGAGAAAAATCGACGTAAATAACGTCTATGAGAGCCTACAAATTCAGGATATATCCCTCGAAGAAGCAGGAGGAACTCTTGAATCATCACTTATGGTTAGCTAAGAATCTCTGGAATGAACTGCTTGATGAATGCAAGCAAATGTATAAAGACTTTGGCTACTTCCCAACAAAAAACACTCTCCAGCTAATGGTAAAGGACTATGGACTCTATTCACAGACCCAGCAGGAGATTGCGCACAGGATTTACAACTCAATTATAAGAGTTTTCAGATTCAGAAAGCAAGGCAAGAAAGCAGGCTTTCCAAGGTTCAAATCTTTTGACAGGATGAAGAGCTTGCATTATCCGCAATATGAAACTGGTTTTTGGTTAGATAAGAAACTCACAGTGACTCCTTTTGGTGAGATTGCAGTAAAGAAGCACAGGGAAGTAAAAGGTGAAATCAAAACCCTTACTTTGAAAAGGGAAGCATCTGGAAAGTGGTTTGCCATTTTCACTGCTGAAGACGAGAAACCTATGCCAAAAGAGAATCATGGAGAGGCAATAGGCATAGACTTAGGCTTGATAACATTTGCAACTCTCTCAAATGGAAAGATGATAAAGAATCCAAGATATCTAATGAAGCATGAAGACAGACTTACCTTTATACAAAGGAAATTCTCAAAGAGGAAGAAAAGAAGCAGCAACAGGAAGAAAGTAAAAGTAAGGGTTGCAAAGCTATATGAAAAGATTTCAGATTGCAGGAGGGACTTCCTGCACAAAATCACAACTCGTTTGGTGAACGATTATTCCTTTATAGCATCAGAAAAGCTTGCCTCACGAGAAATGGCAGAGGAGAATTACGGCAAACAAATCAACGATGCAGGATGGAATATGTTTGCAGACATGCTTGCATACAAGGCGGAGGGAGCTGGATGCAGAGTGGTGTTTGTGAACCCTGAAGATACTTCTAAGATGTGCAGTAAATGTGGAAACACCAGAGATGACCTGACTCTCTGGGACAGGGAATATACCTGCCCTAACTGTGGACTAACCATAGATAGGGACTTGAACGCTGCACGTAACATACTCATGAGAGCTACCCCTGGGCAAGGGGGAAGTAACGCCTGCAATTCCTTGCATAAGGAGAGAGATGTTGCAGTAGCAACGTCAATGAAGCAGGAAGCCCACACCCATTCATAGGTGGAGCATGTCACAGAGTGCCAAGGGCGAGATTTGAACTCGCGACACCCAGATTACTCAGTTATATCATTGCGCTGAAGCGCTCATCACTCATCAAGCTGAGCCTATGAGTCTGGTGCTCTAACCAAGTTGCTCCGTTGAAATTCGCATTTCTAACGTCTGAGCTACCTTGGCCCTTGGCGTATTAGTTATGGGATAACAAATTTAAAAGAGTGAGTGGAAATCGGCAGAAGCAATCTTAAATTGAAGTGAGTGATGAGCCATAGTCCGCCTTTTGTTTTAGACAGCATTTGACTAAGCGGCTCAAAGGCCTTGCATCGCACATTTCGCTTTTGCAACGGGCGCGTTTCACCTGAGCCAGTCCATCTCATTTCTTCATTCTCATTTGAATTGGCCAGTCTCGTTTCTGTTCCCGTCTGAACCTTAAGTTCTCAAGCCTTCACGATGGGCGGAACTTCCTCCCTTGCGGGAAAGCTGCCGGCTCATCACTCGGAGTACGTTATGCATTCGGGAGTTTAAATATCCTCCCTAATCCAGTCTGGCATCACTCTTTTAAACCCCCGCGGGATAATTTGTACGGTGGTTTCATGGCAGTGGATTTTGCACTCATATGCAGCTCTATCGTGTTAATATTCATAATAGTACTCGGAGTAGTCATCTTCTTCAAGCTGGCTAGAGTAGCCTTGAAATGGTTCCTAACAATCATCCTCAACTCAGTAATGGGAATTGTGCTCTTCTTCCTGCTCCGCTTTATAGGAGTTACTATACCCATATGGCCCCACATTTTACCAGTAGCCCTGTTCGGACTCCCAGCCCTGGCTACAATGCTGATATTGAAGTTTTTTGGAGTATCTGTTTTCTAGAATCAGCTGAAATCAGAGAGCCTGCTCTGTCCCTTCACTTTCTTAACTTCCCCACCCATTTTACTCTGCATCCCCTTCACTATCCTCCTCATCTTCCTCTCCCTGCTCCTTGAAACCCAGTAATAAGCCTCATCCCTAGTATCCTTTGTGACCAGTATTATCACTTCCCCAGCCCTCGTCCTACCCGCCCTCCCCCTTCTTTGGATATTCCTTATCTCGCTTGGTATGGGCTCGTAGAAAATCACCGTGTCAACAGAGGGGATATCCAGCCCCTCCTCCCCTATGGAGCTTGCCACAAGGATGTTGAACTCCTTATTTCTGAAGCGTTCTATTGTACTCTTCTGTTCATTCTCCGTAACCCCCTCCTTTTTTCCAACAAACCTCTCAGCTTTGACTCCGGGAATCTTGTTCAGCTCCTCAACCACTTTTTTAACCTGGTCCCGGTATTGCACGAAAACAATATACACCCTGTCCTTCCTTGTCTCTATGAGCTGGCGCAGCTTATCGAGCTTGGGATGATCCACCTTCAACTGTGCTGCCTTCTCCAATGCGAGCGTTATCCTTCCATCCTTCAGTATTCTGATTACTGCCCTGCTCTTCTGCTCGCGGGCTTCCATTCTCTTGAAGAACTCCAGAAAAGTAGAAGCACCCTCTGTCTCAAGTAGCTCGTGAGCGTGCAGAAGGTTCATCAATGCCGCGTGCTGTGAGAGCCCCATCCACTTGGCTCCACCCGAACTTCTCTCGATTCTCTCCCTTACCTGCATGAGCACCCTCTTGCTTAGAGACTTGAAGCTTTTCGCCATTATCCAACCGAACTTCCTCAAAACCTCCATCCTTTCCTCTATTGCCAGCTCAAGAAGCTTCCTAACCTCATCCATCTCGGGTGGAAAGTCAACAGCCTCCCAGTGAATGTCAACTGGCTGGACATACTCTTTCACATCCTCGTCAGTTTCATCCCTTATCTCAATGTTTTTCACTCCTATAAGATTGCTCATAGCCTCGATTTTTTCCCTTGAACTGCCTGGGGATGCCGTCAGGCCAAGCAGGTGAAGCCCCCTCTTCCTGCACTCCTCGGCAACAAAGGTATAAGCATAGTTGCCAACTGCCCTGTGTACCTCATCAAGCACAACAAGTCCGAAGTCCAGGCTCATCCTATCTTTTTTCAAGTCATTCTTCACGCACTGCGGTGTCGCAACAATCACCTTCGCGGTATCCCACAGGCCCTTTCGCTTGCTGGCTCCGAGTTTCCCAGTGATGAGTAGAATATCCTCGCTCTCAAGCTTCATAAGCTCCTCAAAACTCTTCCTGTGCTGCTCGCACAATGGTCTTGTAGGGGCAAGGAAGAGCACCCTTTTCCCTTGCTGGAGGTATCTGTCAGCAACGAGCAGAGCAATTGCGGTTTTTCCCAATCCAGTTGGCAGTATCACTAGTGAATTGCCCTTTTCCAGCACCTTCCCAGCTATCCTGAGCTGGTACTCCCTAGGCTGCAGTTTATCATGTCTGAAATAACTGCCTTCCACTTCAACCTCCTCTCGCGGAAACATTTGCGTTGCATTCTATTTAACATTAGTGGTGCCAGCATTTCCAGTTCGATATATGTATTGTTACCGAGGTAAAGCATATTGTTCGGTGAGCGCCTAACGAAAACAAATAGGCTATAAATATCATCCTCACCTAACTATCTGGTGATATTCATGAAAATGAAGTTTGCATTCATCGCAGTTCTACTGTTTCTTAGCCTTGTTCGTTCTGATGGAATGATAATTCCCCATCATGAGGAGGACCCATATCCGCTTATTCTCAATCACTACGTCACCGTCACAATAAATGATACATATGCAAGAACCCGCGTGGAGCAGGAGTTCAGGAATGACGGTCACAGGGACTTGGAAGGAACCTATATATTCCCAGTTCCGGGAGGCGGAATAAGGGATGTCAAGCTTATAGTGGATGGAAAAACCCTGGAAGGAAGACTGCTTGGAAGCGAGGAAGCTAAGCAGACGTATAAGCAGTATGTGCTGCAGAGAAAAGATGCCTCCCTTCTGGAGTATGTAGGAAGGGATGCTTTCTCATCAAGCCTGGTGCTCCCAAGAGGCAAGACAGTAAAAGTAGTTATAACATACGAGCAGATAATACCGTCCAGCGGAGGACTTTACTCGTATATGTATCCTCTCAGCCCTGAGAGGTATTCAACCAAGCCCATCGACCCAGTGAATATAACGGTCAACATAAATGCGCCGGGAAATATTGGCTTCATCTACTCGCCAACCCATAACATAACCGTGCAGAGAGGCGGGAAGGGGGAGGCTGTTGCAACCTACTATGAGGAAAAAGTTCTGCCCGACAAGGATTTCCAGCTTTATTACGGCGTGAGTGGCAGGGAGTATGACGTCCAGCTCCTCGCGCACAAGAGCAATGATAGCGGTTACTTCCTACTCTTCATCTACCCTTCAGTTGTGAACCAATCACCAATTCCTAAGGATGTAGTCTTTGTTATTGACACTTCCGGAAGCATGGAAGGCACAAAAATAGAGCAGGCAAAAAGAGCGCTTAAATACGGATTGGACAAGCTTAATGGCAGCGACAGGTTCAACATCATAGCTTTCTCAACTGTAACGAACAGATACTCAAATGCGTTGAACGGAGTTAGCTCAATTCCCGCTGCAAAGGAGTTTGTTGATGACATATCCGCAGGGGGCTCAACGGACCTGCAAGATCCGCTTGTAGATTCCATCACTTGGTTCCAGAACGACAGCAGGCTGCATATAGTAGTGCTTCTTACAGATGGCAGGGATACGACTGGGCACTCAGATGCAGCAATAATCCGGACCCTTAAGGAGACGGCAACTTACAGAGCCCGCGCAGATCTCCAATTGTTCGTATTCGGAGTTGGGGAGGATGTCGACTTCGAGATTCTAGATAAACTCTCAAATGAATTCGGAGATGGGATACCCACATACATAAAGAGCGAAGCCGACCTTGAGATGACGCTCAAATCATTCTACGACAGAATTGCAACCCCGCTGCTTTCAAATGTGCAGCTCACTATAACCCCCTCCTCAACTCCGGTACTATGCGAGACGGGTAGCACAGGAGGGTGCGTGACAACCAGAGTTTCGGCATATGATATCCTTCCAAGGCGGATACCGGACGTATTCCTTGGAACACAGCTGGTAGTTGCTGGCAGATACGGCAGTTATGGCAATGCAACTGTCAGCTTGAGAGGCGCCATAAATGGGACTGAGAAGGAAATAGATTATAATGTAAACTTCCCGCAAACCTCCACAAACAACTTCGTTGAGAGGACATGGGCTCTCAGGAAAGTGGGCTATCTGCTTGACCAGATAACCCTTGAAGGTGAAACCGAAGAGCTCAAGCAACAGGTAACAGAGCTTGCCACGAAATATGGCATACCAACGCCCTATACTTCATATCTTGTTATATCCCCAGAAGGAAATGAAGTAAGAAGAGACTTGGATATTGGAGTGCTGCCAGTGGCCGGGGGGATATTCGGAACCGCCAGTGCCTACAAGGCTGCCGAGAACACGGCGCAGGTTGCCTCACAAACTCCGGAGACGAAAGTAATCGGGGCCAAGACATTCGTGTCTGTTGGCGGCATATGGAAGGATACCGAATGCGGAGATGAACAGCCAACCAAAACAATACCATTTGGCTCAGTGGAGTATACGGACTTGCTGGATAATGCGCAGCTGGTGAACTACCTGTCTGTTGGGAACAGTGCATTGCTGTGCAGCTCGGGGGAAGTCATAAAGATCACACCTTCAGCTTCCGTTACAAACAGCGGTGGGACTTCACAGAACGAGAATGTTCCGCCAAGCTCATCCCCGCAGGACCTATCAGCGCTTGCCATAATACCCGCAGGTGTGATACTCGCCTTTCTGGCGCTGTTCACAGCTCTCAACATAATGAAGAGATATTCCCCGCAGGCTGAAGTTGGCGATGCCGGGGTATACCGAGCCCTGTCGTCAGATACTCGCATTGGAATACTGAATACACTTCTGGAAGGTGAGAGAACCCCCACAGACATAAGCACGAAGCTCAACAAGAGCAAAGCCACAATAGTGGAGCATCTTGACAAACTAAGGGAAGCAAACTTGGTTGAGAAGATAGAAGTCGATGGCAAGAAGTGGGTTTTCTACAAACTCACGCCCAGAGGAAAATCAGTTATAAAGAAGGGAGGCTGAACTACCTCGTCAGATTAGATTGCGTGGACATGCATATCCGCTTCATTTTCTCAATACTCTGCATTCCTTATGGTAAAAAGAACCCTCTGCATCATGGTTATCATTGAGAGCACGGCTGCTAGAGCTATTGCGTATGTCAGATACACCGGGTTGAACCTGTACAGAAACATCCCAAGAAAAATAAGTATGAGCCTCTCCGCCCTCTCTAATATCCCTGGCATTTTGGAGATTTTCTTCTCGCTTTTCAGAACCCTCCTGCGGGTGGCGTATGCCTGAGAGTAGCTCACCATCGCAGAGCCAAAAAACAGCAGAAGTGCAATCCACATGTAAGAAGGAGTAGCGTAGACGCCCACCACCAAGTCTGGTATCCCATACAGCATTATACCTATGAAGAGCAGCCCCTCAACAATGCTGTCCATCATTCCATCGAGGTACGCCCCCAAATTGCTTACAGTGCCAGTTACCCTTGCGACCCCTCCATCTATCGCATCCATCGCAGAAGATATGATGAACAGAATCAGCGCATAGTCCATCTGTTTGTACAAAAGAAATACAAAGCCGAGGATTGCTGGGACGACGGACAACAAAGTCCAGCCATTAGCAGAGAGTGGTATTTTTGAAAAGAGCATACCCATCCGTATGCTCGCCATGTTTGAGAATTCAGGAAACCTAGACTTTAGCATAACAACATACTCTCTTCCAGCTACTCCACTTTTCCGGATATATCCCCTATCACCTTGTGGTCAAGATTCGTTTCTGTGTCATAATAGTGGATGTATATCTTGCCAGAGTAGTATACCGAAGCATCACTAGCCGAAACTACAGTGCCATCTGCTTTATAGCATTTCATTACACCTGGGTTGGCGGATGTCCCATTCAGCATGCTATGGCTTCCTGAAGATATTGTTACGTTGCGTTGACTCGCATTAAACTCAGTAACAGACCAAGTTCCTGTAGCTGTGCAGTTTACTCCAGTAACCTTTATGTCATGTCCCGTAGCCTGACCCAAGTCCAGTATAAGGCCACTCTCGCTGTTTGAAGTGTTTGATGCCAACTTGTATGCGTAGCATGTGAAGCCCGGAGTTTGGAAGGTGCATGCAGCTATAGATTTAGGGTTGAATATACCCAGATAAAAAAGGACTCCAACAACTACGAGCATTATCAAGACTGCCCATCCGTATGTTATCAAATATTCCATTGCTGCCTGTGCTCTCCTCATCCTATTCACCAATCTATCTTGATGCCTGACTCTTTATAAATTTATTGTATTACCAAAACTGCCCTCGAAACTCGACTTTAGATGCAGCCGTATTACTCATATCGAACAGTTATCCTTCCTATCACCGAATGATTCATCAGGGTATCCGTTTCAGTATACTTCACAAAAAGCTTTCCCTTGTAGAAGTTTCCGATAGCACCTGAAGCAGCAGAACCACTCGCTAGGTAGCATGGCTGGCCATTAACCGCCAGACCCTGCTCACCATCACTAATCCGCACATTTACAGGTGTCGTGATTTGAGCGGCATTCTCCTGCGCTGTGCAGTTGATACCAGTTATATTTATGCTGTGGCCGGTTGTCTGTCTTATCATGACAGTTAGGTTACCGGTCTGATTTATGTAAAAATCGGTGCATACGATGTCTGCGGAGATATCACAGGATGGCGTAACTGGGCTGTGCGAAGTCCACATATAATACACCGCAGCAATCACTACCAGTACAATCACGAATGCAATTGCATAAACTGATAGGTATTCAACTGCGCTCTGTCCTCTTCTCTGCATCATACTTACGGATTTTCGTTCCGCAATTTAAAAACATTCCTGAATATCTCATCACCGAGAAGAACTCATGGTTTGCAAGCTAATCATTTTTGAGTAAATACATTTAAAAGAGTAAAAACGCAACTTCTTTTCATGAAGACATACAAACTCACCGCAATAGCAATGCTCTCTTGCGTGGCGGCTATCCTGCAGATTTCCAATGGGGTTATAGGCATACCCACCGGCTTTGGCATGACGGTGGATCTGGTTGCAGTTCCCATAATGCTCGGCTTCTTCCTCTTCGGGCTTGATGCTGCAGTCTATATCTCACTTCTGACAGCTTTCATTATAACTCTCGTAGCACCCACCTCATGGATTGGCGCAGTTATGAAGTTCACAGCAACTGTCCCCATGTTCCTCATACCGGCATTCTACATGCTATCGGTGAAGAAGAACTTCGATACTGGAAAAATTCTGATAAACGTGTTTTTTGCGCTCTTCGTATCCCTCATGCTATTCCTGGTCTCCATAAATGCAAACCTCGTGGGGAGGAGTTATGCGCCATCCATCTCCAATTCAACTGTCTATGCCATCCCGCAAATTGATTACCTCAATACCACGGAGTCAAAAGTCACTGCATCGGACCTGCTTCTCGGCCTTCTTCCCCTAGCCGCAATAGCGATATTCTCGCTGGTTCTATTGCACTTCTGGGGCAGATATTCCAAGGACACCACTCCGCTGATTTTCGCTGATGCAAAAGCACTTGCAATACTGCTTGCTCTGAGCGTAATAGTAAGAGCGATTGCCGCTTTAGTGTCCAACTACTATTTCGCAGGGCCGCTATTCTTCCATACATCACCAGAACAATTCATGGCAATTGCGCCCTGGTATATCATATCTGCCTGGAATGTTTTTCAGGGAGTAGTTGAGGTGGTGCTGGCGTGGACCCTTGCATTCAAGTTCGGTTTCATGGAGAGGTATGCAACATGGTAGATGCAATAAACATATGCAACCTCAGCTTCTCCTACGGGAAAAGGGATGTGCTGAAAGGAATAAACCTCTCCATAGGCAGTGGGGAGTTCGTGGGGATAGCCGGTCCGGTGGGGAGCGGCAAGAGTACCCTTCTCCTCGTAATGAATGGAGTGATACCCAACATGATACGCGGGAATTTCAAAGGGGCGGTCACCGCATGCGGGATGGACATAAAGACCTCAAAGGTCAGTGAAATCTCCCAGAAAATTGGAATAGTGCTACAAGACCCCAACTCACAGATATTCTCCCTGAGGGTGGGAGATGAGGTTGCTTTCGCGCTGGAAAATCGCAAGCTTCCAAAGGGTCAGATAGAGAGGAGGGTTGACAAATACCTGAAGCTCTTTGGCCTCCACTCAATGAAGGATGATGACCCCAATAATCTTTCAGAGGGTCAGAAGCAGAAGCTGGCCATTGCCTCAACTCTTGCAATGGAGCCAGAGGTCATCCTGCTTGACGAACCATCCTCAAGTCTGGATTCTAGTAGTGCTATAAAGCTATACAAAATTCTTAGGGCGCTGAACAGGAAAGGCATCACCATCATAGTTGTGGAGCATGATACTGAGCTGCTTGTTGAAAACGTTAGGAGAGTGCTTGTGCTCAAGGGCAGCACTATAAAGCTAGATGGCCCTCCAGAAAAAATTCTCTCAAGCCCAAAAATTGAGAAATACGGCTTGAAGGTTCCGTGCATGTTCAAAAGCACAGCTAGGAGTTCAAGGTGAGCTGATGATAGCGTATATACCTGGAAACTCTCCGGTTCACAAGGCGGATGCAAGGGTGAAGATTTTGTATCTTGTGTTTTTCCTTCTAATTCTATTTACAAAAGGCACTCTCGGAGTGATCCTACCCTTCTCCCTGGTAACCCTGCTCCTCTACTATACAAGCGGGATATCCCTCCTACGGCCAGTGAGGGATTTGGGGAACAGCTGGCTACTCCTCCTGGTTCCCATCCTACTTCATCTGCTTGTCAATCCCTCTTTAGGGTTATACTATGGAGTAGTGAGCTCGCTTTTCTTGCTTAACATAATCCTGCTCTCACTGTTGAACGTATACACGACCGAAATAAAATCTCTCCTGCAAGCTCTTGTTTTCCTGAAAGTGCCAAGCGAGCTTGCCTTCATGCTAGTCATATCCCTCAGGTTTCTTCCTCTCATGCAGGATCAACTTACAAAGATACGAGTATCCCAGGCCCTTAGGGGCTATGAGGCGAAGCCATTCTCCCTGCCGATCCCCTTAATAGTTCCCCTGATGCACTCCTCCCTAAAGCGGGCAATGCAACTTGCCATATCCCTTGAGTCACGTGGCTTCGATTCAGAACACATAAATATCGCAATGGAACTTCAACTCAGTAAGATAGATTATGTGCTGCTATTCCTGCTTCCCCTCATGGTTTTCGAGCTTTTCTGAGCTTCCGAGCTTCATCAATCTCCTTCTTTAGAGGCCAGGGCATATTTGCCGATGAGAGCCTGTAGGCAATAATGCACATCGCTATGCTGAGCATGAATGTCAGCACCATCACAATCTGAATCCTGTCATCTGATGGTAAAATCGGATGGGTGCCCAGAACATATCTGCCAGCAGCATCCAAA
>Ga0315282_10001285_pt1 | contig 47834 bp, 51 predicted proteins | sample YL17G07_20_MG_FD_203693 | JGI IMG/M metagenome (GOLD analysis project Ga0315282, IMG submission 203693) | Sediment microbial communities from Yellowstone Lake, YNP, Wyoming, USA - YL17G07_20 | ecosystem: Environmental > Aquatic > Freshwater > Lake > Sediment | place: USA: Wyoming | collected...
TCCAGCTTTGTCTTCTCCCCCCTCTTCATTGCATCTTTGAGGTCAGTATTGACCTTTTCACTCAACGTCATGTCTCGATCTCTCTCAAAATGAAAAAAGCAAGCATGACTCACGCCTGCCTTGCTGTTTTCCGGTACATTGGCGGCATCGGTTCTGCAATGGGCCACACAATGGTGTGTTCACACTGCAAAATATCGAAAGCAGAGAACAAAATCAATACGTCCTGTCACACCCCGCCATAGGCCTTAAAGGTTGTCCCGGTGATGGCTCCGGCGGGCAGCGAGCAGAGATAGCAGATAAGGTCGGCGATCTCCCCCGGTCTTACCCATTTGCTCGAGTCCTCATCGGGCATCGAGGCGAGGTTTGCGGGCGTCGCGATGATGCTCGGGGCTACTGCATTGATTGTGATGCCGCTTCCCTTCTGTTCCTGCGCGGCAATCTCCGTGAGGAGCGAAACCCCGGCCTTTGAGATCGCGTACGGCGCGCGGCCGGGGGTTGGATTCAAGCCGACCATGGCCGAGATGTTGATAATCCGCCCGTATTTCTGCCCTTTCATTCGACGGAGGGACTCGCGCATCGAAAGAAATGTGGATTTGAGATTGATGTTCATCATGGACTCCCACTCCGCTAGGGAGACCTCGGTGATCGGCTTTCGGGGGAGAAATCCGCCCACTGCGTTGACGACGATATCAACGTGGGACGAACGGGAGATGATCTCGTCGTACAACAGCTTCACTTGTGCTTCGTTCGTCATGTCCGCCTTCAGCGTGGCGACCGATGCCTTGAAGTCCTGGGGAAGCCGCTGCAGTTCCTTCTCGTCGAGGAAGCTCGCGAACACCATCGCCCCTTCGCGGGCTAATCGTCCGGCGATGATTCTGCCAAGGGCTCCGGTGCCGCCAGTAACGAGCGCTGTTCTCTCATTCAGTACCATTGCCGTTCTCTTGTGCGTGGTTGTTGGTGGTCAGTCGCAGGCTCACGAACCTGCTGAATCGTATGAGTACAACAACGACGAAGAGGCCTCCCAGAGCGGCAACCACGGACGACCCCGCCGGGAAGTCGAAGTGTACCGAGAAATAGATCCCCAAAAAACCGCCGAGAAGGCTGATGAGCATTGAAATCCATACGACAACTTGTTTCCTTTGCGAGAAGAGGATGGCGGCCACCGGAGGGACGATGAGATAGGAGAAGACAGGGATGACTCCAGCAAGCCTTACAGCGAATACGATTGAAAGCCCAATGGAAAGATAGAAGAGGAAATTCCACAAGTCGAAGATTCGCATGTGCTCAATTTGTCGGTTCTCAAATTGTTCGGTCAACAAGAAGAATTTCTTCCGAAAGATGGCATGGAGAAGGCCAATAATTCCGAATACAACCGCGAGGGAGATGATCTGCTCCGACGTCACCGTAAAAACACTGCCAAACAAGACCTCTGAGATGTCGGATTCGCCGTGCGGCGTCTTCGAGATCAGAAGGACCGTGCCGGCCGATGCAACGGCGTAGATGATTCCGATAATCGCCTCATGTTTCAACCGTTTGTCTTTGACTTTGATGAAGGAGAGCAGGAATGCTCCGATCATCGTGAAGATAATCGAGATGATTGTCGCATCTCCTTCGATAAAATTCGCAAAGGCTACTCCAAGCATCGAAATCTGGCCGAGGGCGAGATCGACGAAAACAATTCCGCGGCCTACGACATGCACGCCCAGGTAGGAAAGCAAGAGGCCCAGGACAGCGCTCACCAGGAGAGCGTTGAGAACAAAAGTGTGAGTAAACAGGTCTGCCATCGTTGTATTCTCCCGTTCAATTCATCGAGACTTATCGTAAGGCTTCCATGATCTGTTTGACGTCGTAGTCGAAGAGGTCATAGTATGTCTTGATCTGATCATTGGCGTCTACCGATGTCGCGAGCGTAACCACCTTGCCGCCTGTGTTGCGCGCGACGAGGTCCGCGGATTCCGTCGTGAAGTACGGCGACGTGACGATGATCCTGATATGATCGCGCTTCATCTCATTGATCACCTTGAGAAGCTGTGACGGCGTTGGAGGGATGCCGGGCTTCGGTTCCAAGAAATCGACGCTCTGCAGCCCGAAGCGTTGTTCGAAGTAGGGCCACTCGTTATGATAGGCAATGACCTTCGTCCCGGCGTAGGGGCGCATTTTTTCGACCCATACTCTTGTCTTTGCATCCAACGTCTCATTGAACTTCTTGAGGTTTGACTCGTACAACGAGCGATGATCAGGGTCTACTCGGATCAGCGCCTGGAAAATATTCCTGGCGATGATCTTGCCGTTGAGCGGATCCAGCCAGTAATGGGGATTTCCGTAAATATGAATGTCGCCTTGTTCTCGGCTGGCGCTTACCGGAACCTCAAGGAGCGGCACACCGATGGAAGCGTCGCAGTAGCCGTCTCCCCCCTTTTGGATTTTTGCATTCCGCGCGCTGTTCAGCAGCGGAGGCGTCCAACCGATCTCCAGGTCCAGCCCGACGGTCACGAAGACGTCAGCTCGTGTGAGTTTCAGAATGTAACTCGGCTTCGGATCGACGAAATGTGGGTTCTGAAAGCCCGTGGCGATGGCAAAGGCATCCACCTGATCGCCTCCGATCAATTTCGCTATGCTCGCAAGGTCTGTAAGCGATGTAACAACTTTGACCTGCGCGAGTGCGGTTGAATACACCAACAGTGCGCAGACGAGTGCCGGAACCGCCATTGATCCTATCTTCTTTCTCGACATACTGATTTGTCTCCCGCAAAAGTTGTGAGAAGCCTGCGCTGAGTTAGTATTGATGGGCAGCGTGGGTGCCAATTCCAAAGATGATCCTCAGAACGACTTGGCTAGTATTCCGATCGTAGTTCCGATCCGTGTATTGATATTCGAGGGCAAGAATTTGAAACTCCGTCGGCTGAAAGCGCAGCAGCAACGAGCCCACCTGCTCTTTTCGAGCGGCGTCGTCCGGAAACCCGGAATAATCGTATCGTGCGCCAACGAACCAGCGCTGCGCGAACTGATACTCCATCAGTGAATACGCGCCGTACGTTCTCGCGACTTCTGCCTCCGTCGATCGCATGTTGGAGAAGAGCACCTCGCTTTGCCATGTGAAGGACTGGAACACGTTGTAGCGAACCGGCTTCCACTTGTACGTGAGATCGATCCCTCCCATGGACGTTGAAAAGCCGAAGCGGTTGGGACCGTTCAGACCCGACAAACCAAACTCCAGTGTGGCATTGTCTGTCAAATCAAAGAAGTTCTTGAGATGGCCGATGTACGTCAGTTGGCTGTTGTCGCCCCGGACGAACGATGCATTGGGCTCGGATCCCACTCGTCCAAGCTCAACCGTCAGCTCCTGATAAACGTCGAAAGGATTTGGAACAAGCCAGCTGAGCGAGGCTCCTTCCACGTACATCCCCTCGTCGTCAAAGTAATTCGAGATGACCTTTGGGAAATCGGCGAAACTGAACACGTGGGGGTGAAGAATGTTCACCTTCCCAACCACCGGCTTGAATTTTCCCAACGTTAGCTGAAGCTGGTAAGGGAGCGTCAGTGAGGTCAGCGTCGCGATCTCAAGGTCGGAAGTCGTCTCACCGGTATTCAGATCTTTTCCAAAAGAGTAGATGAAATTTGCTCTTGCGTACGGATCCACGACCGAAGAGACCTGGAACTCGAGTTGGTTCAAATAAAGATCGACCTTTCTCTTCCCGATGCTCGTGTACGATGACCTGAAATCTCCAATCGCGCTCACATCTGGGTTTGTGCTGAGTGTCGAACGGGGCGCCGATTGTTGCTGCGTTGACGGAGCCGTCGGCTGCATCGACTGCTGAAGTTGAAGGAGGAGAAGCGAATCAGCAACAGCGCTCGAATCTGTTTGAGCCGAGACGGTACTAGCTGCCAGACAGAAGGCGAATGTGATAAGAGCAAAATATCTAAGGAAATTCATAAGAATTGACCTGACGGAGATTTGTTCGATTCAATTGATGAAGTGGAAGGCGCTTCCGAGTGGGTTGAGGTGAGCGTGATGCCTCGGCTCAAGTTCCCCCGATGGAAGCTCTGCTTAACGGAAGGCCCCTTTCTCAGGCAATTCCGCTCGTTGTCGGATTCCGATACAGGCTGTAGGAATCTGCAGGTAACCGGATTGAAGACCGGATGAGCTGACGTCCCAATGACCTGCTTCAGAGCGGAGAGAACCAAGATCGATTTCGGCTTGTTCAGTACGATGTCTTCCATTTCCAGGCAGCAGCAAGGTTGCTGCTCGACAAACGCAATCGCTGCGATTTAAAAAAAATGATGGAGCGTGCGGATCAAGACTGGGAGGCGGGCGGACCGCGCTTCGGGCACGCGATATCGCGCCGCGTGAGGCACGCAGGACAGAAAGAGGGAGAGACCGCGAAAGCAGGAGCAATCGCATCGAACCTCGGTCTGGCTGAAACATATGCGACAGCTTGAAACGCGCGAACGCATGCGAGACACACGTGAGTTGCCGATAGAGGCTTGTGGACTTCGATGGGACCGCACTCGTGTGTTTGGATTCGCTGCTGCGAGGTTCTGCCGCTCCAGAAGATGTGATGGTGCGACGAGCTTCGAGGTTTTCTTCATTGACCTTTCAAAGGTATGCACGGCGCGGGTTAGAAGCAAGAAGAGGTCCGATTATTGCATTTCAGGCAAAGTTCACCTAATTTGATGATGAATCGTTGGAGATCCTCTTATGAGAACCATTTTCGTGGCCGTATCGTTCCTCGTTTTCACACTGCCGGTAGCCGCACAGACGGAAGGCGATCTGATCCTCGGACAAACGGCTCCGGACTTCACGCTGCCGTACGCGACGAAAGACTCGGTTGCCAGGAAACCCCTCCATCTCTCGGAACTATTCGGGAAGGAGATCATCGTTCTTGCATTCTATCCGGCCGACTGGAGCCCCGGCTGCACGAAAGAAGTCTGCACTATCCGCGACAATTTTGACGCTCTGGAGGGTCTCAACGCGCAGGTGCTGGCGATCAGTGGAGACTATGTCTGGTCTCATCACGAGTGGGCTAAGTATCACAACCTGTCCTTCAGGCTCCTCAGCGACCACACGCATGATGTGGCGAGAACGTATGACAGCTACAATGACAAGAGTCACTACAATAAGCGGACGGTGTTCGTCATCGACAAGCGTGGGAAGATCGCTTACATCGACCTTGCGTACAGCGTTGCTGACATGGGATCGTTCGACAAGCTGAAGAAAGCCCTAGGTGACCTCAAGTGAGGCAATGTACATCGACTGAACCTTGCCTCGATCCACTCGATCTTCTCGACGGGCCCGCAATTGGCGGGCGATTTCCCGCGAGAACGTGGTGACGCCGCCAGCTGCCGAAAGCTCACCGCAGATGTTTCTGAACGAACCACAGTTCTGGGCCATGGTATGATTCGAAGCTCCCTGCTTCTCCTTCTCTCCGTTCTTGCAATCTCCACAGCGACTGCCGGAAGACCCGACTCTCTCCGACACCCCGACGAGAAGCATCTGCGCAACATACGCCAGCTGACGTTTGGTGGGACAAACGCTGAGGCATATTTCTCATCCGACGGGAAGAAGATCATTTTTCAATCGACCCGTCCCCCCTATCATTGCGATCAGATCTTCACGATGAACCTTGACGGTTCAGACCAGCGGCTGGTCAGTACGGGAGCGGGCCGTACCACGTGCGCCTACTTTTTTTCGGGTGACCGGCGCATCCTTTATGCCTCAACGCACTCTCACGGCAAGGACTGTCCCCCTTCCCCTGACAAGTCAAAAGGCTACGTCTGGGGAGTGTTTAATTCATACGACATTTTCAGCGCCAAAGCGGATGGTTCTCATCTCAGAGTTCTCACTGCCAGCGATGGCTACGATGCCGAGGGGACCGTGTCGCCGACGGGAGACAAGATCGTGTTCACATCCTCACGTGATGGCGATCTCGATCTCTACACGATGAACCTCGATGGGTCAGACATCCGGCGGATATCGACCCAACTGGGCTATGACGGCGGCGCGTTCTTTTCGTGGGATGGGAAGCGCATCGTGTACCGGGGTTATCATCCAAAGGACAGCGCCGAGATCAGGGAGTATAAAGACCTTCTGAGCGAACAACTCGTGAAACCCGGGAAGATGGAAATCTTCGTCTGTGACGCCGATGGATCCAACAGGAAGGAGCTGACGCATACCGGGACCGCGAACTTCGCTCCTTTCTTCCATCCCGACGACAAGAGGATTATCTTCTCCTCAAATATGAAAGATCCTCGTGGGAGAAACTTCGAATTATATGTCATGAATGACGATGGATCCAACCTCGAAGAGGTGACATTCGGGGGATACTTCAATTCATTCCCGATGTTCACTCGAGATGGGAAAACCATCATGTTCGTATCCGACCGCAACGCACGGGACCCGTATGAATTTAACGTGTTCCTTGCCGACTGGGTGGAGTAGATGGTGAATTGCAGACTGCGAGGCAGCTTGCACCGTGTATCTGCAAAACAAAAGGATCGTTGTAACGGGTGGTTCAAAGGGATTGGGCCGGGCCCTCACCCTTCGGTATTTGCTGGAGGGTGCCCGGGTCGCGACGTGTGCGCGGTCCGTTGACGAGCTCAATCGGCTGAACATAGAATTGAGTTCTCGCGGAGCACATATTCTCTCCCTCCCCTGCGATATCGCTGATCCGGAGCAGGTCGGGCAATTTGCGGGGAAGGTCCTCGAAGACTTTGCGACTGTTGACGTGCTGGTCAATAACGCATCGCTCCTCGGTCCACGCATAGAGCTGGTCGAATTCACCAAGCCGACGTGGGATCGGGTCATCGATGTCAATCTCAACGGTACCTTCAATGTCACGAAAGCGTTCCTGCCCTCCATGATCAGGAGCCGATCCGGCTCCATCATCAATGTGACCTCCTCGGTCGGTAAAGTGGGAAGGGCCCGCTGGGGAGCGTACGCGGTTTCGAAATTCGCGATGGAGGGCTTCACTCAAACGCTCGCCGATGAAGTGAGGAGCCTCGGCATTCGGGTCAATTCTGTGAATCCCGGGCCGATGGACACCGCGATGCGACACGCCGCGTATCCCAACGAGGATCGCTCAAAGCTGAAATCACCCGAGGAGGTGACGGCGGCCTTCGTCTACCTTGCCGCTGACGAGAGCCGCGGCGTTACCGGGCAGTATTTTGAAGCGCAGAAGTTCGAAAAGAAAACCAAGGAGACCCTATGAAGCCTATGCGCCGAGTGATGTGCGCCCTCGTGATCCTGCTGTTCGTGGGCGCGAGTGCCCTCCAGGCACAGTCGAGCCCGCAGGTCACTCCCGAGGAGCTTCTCAAGCACGTTAAGTATCTCGCCTCAGATCAGTTGGAGGGGCGCAAGGCGGGCTCGAGGGGCGCGGAGCTTGCGGCACGGTACATCGCGAACGAGTTCAAATCATATGGGTTGAAGCCCGTCGGCGACAACCGGACGTACTTTCAGCATTTCGAGTTCGCGTCGGGTGTCAAACGCGGAGCCGTCAACAGCTTCGCATACTCAGTCGATGGAAAACTTCGATCTGCTGAGCTGGACCGGGATTTCTGTCCCGTGAGCTTTTCCGCGAGCGAGGCGGTTCAGGCAGATCTCGTGTTCGCGGGTTACGGCATCTCTGCCCCCGACCGGCAATACGATGATTACGCGGGCCTCGACGTCAAAGGCAAGGCCGTGATGGTTCTCCGAAATTCTCCCCCCTCAGATTCGGCGAAAGACTTCGCGCAATTCGCCTCACTGCGCTACAAGGCATCCAAGGCCAAGGAGCTTGGCGCGAAGGCGCTGATCATCGTTACCGGACCGGAGGACTCTGAGACCGACGATCTGCTCAAGCTCAACTATGGCTTTGACCCATCTTCTGGCAACGCTGGCATCGTGATCGTCAATGTCACGCGCAGGCTCGCCGATGAGATCCTCCGTCGGGAGGAGTCAACAGTGAGAGAACTGCAAGAGACATTAGACCGGTCAAAGTCTCCGAAATCCTTCGCCGTCCGAAACGTGAGCATCGCCACCGCCGTGGAGCTCAAAGAGATCCAGCAATCCACCGAAAATGTCGTGGGGCTCCTCGAGGGTCACGACGCGGCGCTGAAGGACCAACTTGTCGTCATCGGCGCACACTACGATCATCTTGGCTACGGAGGTGAAGGGTCGGGATCGTTGAAGCCTGATACCGTCGCAATTCACCATGGGGCTGACGATAACGCATCCGGGGTGGCAGGCCTGCTTGAGCTCGCCCAAGCGTTTGCTTCGAACGGGAATGAGCTGAAGCGGAGCCTTCTGTTCATTTCCTTCTCCGGCGAGGAGCTGGGCCTTCTCGGTTCTGCCTACTACGTCAAGCATCCGATTCTCCCGATTGATCGAACGGTTTGCATGATCAATATGGACATGGTCGGCAGGCTCAGGGACCGATCGCTGATCGTCTACGGGGTCGGTACGTCGCCCGGGTTTGAGGCGCTCGTCAAGAAGTACGACGCAGACGCAGACTCAGCCTTCGTCCTCAAGCTGAACAAGGACGGCTACGGCCCGAGCGATCAGTCCTCGTTCTATGGAAAACAGATGCCCGTTCTCTTCTTCTTCACCGATATTCACTCTGACTACCACCGCCCGTCGGATACCTATGACAAGCTCAACTATCGAGGGGAGCAGCAGGTGGTTCGTTTTGTTGAATCTATTGCATCCGAGCTGGACCGGACCCCGGAGCAACCGCACTACGTCGCCGTAGAGGCGCCGCGGCCGATGCAGGCGGGACGGAACACTCGAGTCTACATGGGGACGATCCCCGATTTTGGCGAACAGGTCGAAGGGATGAAACTTTCGGGCGTCCGTGAAGGAGGCCCGGCGGCAAAAGCGGGACTTCAGGCGGGAGACATCATCGTGAAGTTCGGCAAGGTGGACGTGAAGAACCTGTACGATTTCACGTATGCTCTGGGTGAGCGCAAGCCGGGAGATGAGGTTGATGTGGTGGTGAAGCGGGGTGGCGAGACGAAAACCTTCCGGATTAAATTAGAGAGGAGGAATTGACAAACTGTGGATGGCAGCCTCAGCCCTCGGGTGCGAGGCTGCCACGGTTTGAGGCTACTCAATCTCCGTCAGCGTCGTGTACTTTGCCTTTCCGTCTTTCAGAAGGCTTTCCAATCGATTCACAAGTTCCTCGCTCTTCTCGTCCAGGTCGTCTTCCAGCGCGTCGTATTCTTCCATCGAACTACAGGTGAACTCCTCGACGAACGAGTTCCGCTTCCCCTTCTGTTCGTAGACCGTGTAATGTTTCTTTCGCGCCTGTTGAAAGTGGGATTTCATTTCCCTGACGAGCGCGAGGTATTCTTCACGTCTGTCGGGATCGATATCATACGAGATCTGTAGGATGACTTTGGGCATAGTGACCCTTCCCTGTTGGTGTGTTCCGTGATCTTATTCGAAGTCTTTCAGCGCGCGGCGGACCTCTTGTTCGTTCATCCCGAAATAATGACCCAGCTCGTGAAAAAGAACTTCGACGATTCGTCGCTCAATCTCCCGTTCATCGCGGCATGCCCTCTCGATGTTCTTCTGATAAAGCGTAATCTTGTCGGGCGCGACCGGATACATACCGTACGATGTCCCACGATGGAGGAGGGGTACACCCTGGTAGAGGCCGAGCAGGTTGTGTCGCGATGCCTTTGATCGGGAAAGCGCATCGTCTGAAGGATAATCCTCCACCACGATCTGTACGTTTTCGATCCTCCGCTTGAAAAATGCCGGAAGGCTGTCATACGCTCGTTGCGCAATCTCTTCAAATTGTTCGCGTGCTATCTGTCCGTTCATCGAGATCCTAGACCGAGGGAAAAAGGTGCAGCTCCCTGGCACCCACAAAAAGGGCCCCGGCAAAGAGCACGAGGGTGAGCGCAACCGCGACGAGAGACTTCACAAGGCTGAGACGGTGTCCGACCCGAGTCGCAACGACGGCCAGAATCAATGTCCAGATACCCACAAGCGCATCAAATCCGGCCAGAAGAACGAACGAGAGCGGCTTGATACTGTAAGGGCTCGGATTCGACGTGAAGAGATACATTCCGAACGTCAGCAGCTCAATCGGAAGAACGAGGAACAGCGAAATGACGATCGGAAGAAGCGCATAAGCGAGCAATCCCATCGAATCACGAATCTTGGCTTTGCCTCCAATCGCTCTGGCGGCCACATGGTATACGAGTGTGAGGAAGATGGCAGACGCCAAGCCGGCTGCGACGCCGCTGATGAGGGCCCACTGAATGACGTCCAGCAGCGAGTAGAACCGGTTGCCGAGCTTGAAAAACCAAAACGCCGTGAAGGAGAGACTCATCCCGAAGAACGAGAAAAGAAACAAGGAGAAATTCTTATGTTCGGAGAGAACGATCTGGTGAAAGGCTGCCCTGGGTGATTCGATGACTTTCCAGGCGGTCTCAAAGAGGTTTAGATTTGGAATTCGATCTTGAAGGAACGCTTTGCACTTGAGGCAGACGGTCGCAAAATCACTGTTTTCTGCGAGGCAAACCGGACAGTTGATCATTTCAGCCCATAGGAGAGTGTGCTCCGCAAAATTTAGCAAGATTGCGCCTGGAATGCAACGATAATTTCGCCCTTCGGCAGAGTGAGGCGGTCTAGCTCGTTTCGATCATTTCGAATTTCGCAGTGAAATGACGGAGAACCGGGGCTTCCTCGATGATTCGAAAACTACGCAACTCCTTCCTCTTTGCGTAGACCTCGTGAACGACCTCGATGACGTAATCAATGTGACTCTGAGTGTACACGCGGCGTGGAATTGCCAGCCTGACCAGCTCCATCGGCGGTGAGATCAACTTGCCGTCAGGATCGTATTTCCCGAACATCACGCTACCGATCTCGACTGCCCGGATCCCCCCCATCCTGTACAACTCGCACACGATGGCTTGACCCGGGTACTGCATTGGCGGAATGTGAGCCGCGAAGCGTTTTGCATCGAGATAGATTGCGTGACCTCCGGACGGCTGGACGATGGGCACGCCGCCGGACACGAGCTTCTCATCCAGAATCTCGTCCAGGCCCTGGGCAATTGCCTCGAGATCGCGTCCGGCCAGCCCCCCGTACGTGGTGAATCCCTCCGTGATGATCAGCAGCGTCCGCGCTTTGGCGGCGAGCGCATCGTCATTCATCGCGAGGAATCCTCCCATATTCACGAGGGCATCCTTTTTGGCGCTCATCGTGCATCCGTCTGCGTACGAGAACATTTCCCTCGCGATCTCCCGGGCAGATTTCTCCGCAAATCCCGGCTCCCTTTTCTTGATGAAATACGCGTTCTCAGCGAATCGGCACGCGTCCAGAAAGAGGGGGATATCGTACTGTTGAAGAATCCTCTTGACTTCTCGGATGTTTGCCATGGAGACCGGCTGTCCACCGCCGGAATTATTCGTCACCGTGATCATACAGAGAGGGATGTTCCGAGAGCCGGTCTTCTCAATGAACGAGTTCAATATAGCCTTTCCGTTCAGCGACACCGCGTCCTACGTGCGAGCCAGTTCCAGGCCGGTCTCGGATCCTAACGCGAACGCAAGCCGATACTGCCTCGCGAACTTCTCATGTATCTCCAGGCTATCAGGCCTGATCCCGATGATGACGGCATTCAGCTTCTTGATGTCGTCGAAATGCTGTGTGAACGCGCAGGCTTCCTTCGTGCAGCGAACATGAAGTCTTTGGGATAGAAATAGAGGACGACGTGACATCGTCCGCGCTCCTCACGGAGTCGTAAGATCTCCCCCATATGGAGGATCAGCTCGAAGTCGGGTGCTTCCCGGCCAATGCGTAACACGGAATCCTTCGATACAAAAAACCCCTCTGCCGGAGGGGTTGCGACGAGAACGCGCTCTTCGCCTATTCTGATTCATACTGAATGATCGAGAAAACGTCGTACCCTTTCAGTTGCTCTCGCCCTTTGAGGAAATTCAGTTCGATGAGGAACGAGAGACCGAGTATGTTTCCTCCCAGTTTCTCCACGAGTCTGCACGCGGCCGAAATCGTCCCCCCCGTCGCGAGAAGATCATCGTGCACGAGAACCCGCTCGCCCCTCTGAAGAGCATCGGAGTGAATTTCGATGATGTCCGTGCCGTACTCGAGTGAATATTCCTCCTGCAGCGTCTGCGCCGGGAGCTTGCCTCGTTTCCGGATGGGAACAAAACCGGCTCCGAGCCTCAGCGCAAGAGCGGCACCGAGAATGAAGCCTCGAGACTCCACACAGACCACCTTGTCGACGTGTTCGTTTCTGTACCGCTCATAGAAGACCTCGACCGCCTCCCGAAAGGCAGCAGGGTTCTTCAAGAGCGTCGTGATATCGCGGAAGACGATCCCCTTCTTCGGGAAATCTGGCACGCTGCGGATCGAGGAGGCAAGCTTATGCATGGGGGTCTTTTGTGGCAAGTGTCCTCAAGCGTCGGCATCTGTTACCATTTGATCCGCTCTTTCTTCAGAAATGCTTCGATGCCCTTCTTGCAGTCGTCCGTCATGCGTGTGAGAGCGTTGAGGTTCGCTGCGTAGGTCAGCGCGTCGTTCGTCGACATTCCGTGGATCCTCGACAAGAGCTCTTTGATCAGACCGAGCGATGACGAGCTGCAGTTCTTCACAAGCTGCGCGGCCAGATCGGCGCCGAACTGCTCGAGTTCCATTTCGGGGACGACATAGTTCACGAGCCCGATTCGATATGCTTCATCTGCCGAGATGATCTGTCCCGTCATCGTCAGCTCCCGTGCTCGCCCCTCACCCACTCTCCTCACGAGGAAGATCATGACGATCGCTGGGATGAATCCGATCCTCACTTCCGTGTACCCGAAGCGTGCCGTCTCCCGCGATGCAATGATCAGATCACAGACAGTCGCGAGGCCGCATCCGCCAGCAAGCGCGTTACCCCGTACCAGAGCAAGCACCGGCTTCCGATGGGTATAGATCTGCAGGAGCAGATTCATCAGGTTGTTCGAATCCTCGAGGTTCTGATTGAAGTCGAATCTCGATATGCGCTGGATATAGCCGAGATCGGCGCCGGCACAAAATGACTCCCCGTCCCCCATAAGACGGATGACCTTTACGTCGGCCTCTTTCTGTGCCTGGTGAAATGCAGCGGAAAGCTCGGAAATCATCAGATCGTCGAGCGCATTATGCTTCTCAGGACGACTGAGGGCGATCGTGCAGACACGCTGGTCGACGGTATATTTGATGCGGGTGAAGTCCATGCGGTGAGCGGGCACGCACAGAAAGTAGCGAGAAGGGGGCTGAAATGCAAGGAGAAGTCGGCGGCAATAAAAAAGTCCCGACCGACTGGCCGGGACTTTTCCGAAGAGCGGAGGAGGAGGCTGCTCACGCGTCATAGTACAGCATGAACTCAAACGGATGAGGCCTCAGCTGAAGCGGTTGCACTTCCTTTGCCGTCTTGTATTCGATCCATGTATCGATCAAGTCCTCGGAGAAGACGTCCCCGCGCAGCAGGAACTCATGGTCCTTCGCCAACGCTTCAAGTGAGTCCGCGAGAGAACCGGGTGTCGACGGGACATCTCGCAATTGCTCGGGGGTCATATCGTAGATATCCTTGTCGAGCGGCTTGCCTGGATCGGTCTTGTTGATGATCCCGTCGAGTCCAGCCATAAGCATCGCGGCAAAACCGAGATACGGATTGCACGTGGGGTCAGGGCAGCGGAACTCGATGCGCTTCGATTTCGGGCTCGAGGAATACATTGGAATTCGAACGGAAGCAGAGCGATTGCGCTGAGAATAGGCAAGGTTGACCGGCGCCTCGAAGCCGGGAACAAGCCGTTTGTAAGAGTTTGTGGTCGGATTAGTGAATGCACAGAGGGCTGGAGCGTGCTTGAGCAATCCGCCGATGTAGTACAAGGCCATCTCGCTGAGGCCCGCGTAGCCGGTGCCGGAAAACAAGGGCTTTCCACTCTTCCACAGACTTTGGTGAACGTGCATACCGGAGCCATTATCCCCAAAGATCGGTTTCGGCATGAACGTGACGGTCTTGCCATACTTCTTGGCGACGTTCTTCGTCACATACTTGTACACGAGATAATTATCAGCCATCTTTGTCAGCGTATCGCGGCGCATATCGATTTCAGTCTGTCCTGCTGTGGCCACTTCATGATGATGGACTTCGACGGGAACCCCGACGGACTCCAGCGTCAAGACCATATCCGACCGAATGTCCTGCAGGCTATCGATCGGCGCGGCAGGGAAATATCCTTCCTTGAAACGGGGCTTATGGCCGAGGTTTTGTTTGCCGTTCGCACCGCTGTTCCAAAACCCTTCCTCGGAGTCAAGATAGTAGTAGCCAAACTGATGCGACTGATCAAAACGAACACTATCTAGGATGAAGAATTCTGGTTCAGGCCCGAAATACGCTGTATCTGCCAGGCCGGTCGCCTTGAGATAGGATTCAGCCTTCTTGGACACATGTCGCGGGTCTCGTGAGTAGCTCTCGTGTGTTATCGGATCAGCAACATCACAGATGAGGCTCAGGGTTGGGACTGCCGTGAAAGGGTCCAGAAAAGCCGAGGCAGGATCCGGAAACAGCAGCATATCGCTCTCGTGGATCTTCTGGAACCCCCGGATGCTTGAACCATCGAAGCCGATCCCGTCCTCGAAGATTTCCTGGGAGAATTCCGTCGTTGTCACCGAAAAATGCTGCCATTGACCGATTAGGTCGGTGAACTTCAGGTCGACGATTCTGACGGACTGATCTTTGATCATTCTGATCACCTTGTCGACACCCGAGACTGAAGCTGTCTTTGTGGCCATAGCACTCCTTTGTGATTGAATAAGGGATTATTTCTGATGGTGAATTTTGATGACCGTTGTCTCCTTTGGAGTCGAGAGCACCAGACTCGTCGTCGTTTTCACGACGCCCGTCCACGATTGAATTTTTGCCAGAAGCTTTTCCAGGCTGGAAGTGTTCTCCGTCCGTATCTTGAGAAGATGGGTGCCCTCACCCGTGATGGCGTGACACTCCAGGATATCATCCGTGCTCTGGACGTGCTCCACAAACGTCGCGTAATGTTTCGAAGAGTCGACGGTAACGACGATGAAGGCAGTGATGTCCTTGCCGAGCATCCGGTGATCGAGCCTGGCGTGGTAGCCCCTGATGATGCCCGCCTCTTCGAGTTTCCTGAGTCGCTCACTGGCGGCAGGGAGCGACAATCCCACCCGGTCAGCGAGGTCGTTTCGCCTCGTCCGCCCTTGCTTCTGGATAATCTCGAGGATCTTCAAATCAATATCGTCTAGCTCAGGGGGCAAAGGCTAAAATAGTTTTGAATTATGAGATAGATACCTTATTTACTTAGGTTTAGTGGCGATTTTTCCGATAAATATAAGGTACCGATCCCCCTTTGTCAAGTAAATTCTTCTTAACAAAAAACCCCTCGCGCGGGAGCGCAAGGGGTCGAGAAGGGATTGGGGCAGAGCACGCGGCTAGATGGTCATCTGGACCTCGAACTGCTTATCAAGGATGACGAGGTCGGCGTCCTTTCCGACCGCGAGAATCCCCTTCTGATGCTCGAGACCCAATACCTTCGCACCATTCAGGGAAGCCATCCTCACGGCGTCCGTGAGCGGTACGCCGACCAGTTCAACCATATTCCTCACGGCCTTCTCCATCGTCAAGGTACTGCCGGCAAGCGTCCCGCTCTCAAGATAGGCCTTTTTCTGTTTGACGCAGATCTTCTGATCCATGAAGGTATACTCGCCATCCGGCATACTGCTGGCCCGGATGGCGTCCGTGATCAGAATGATCCCTCCCTCCCCCTTGACTTTGTAGATCAGCCGCACGACAGCAGGATGGATATGGAAACCGTCAGCGATCAGCTCGACTTTCAGCTCGTTGTGCAGCATGGCAGCCACCACCACACTCGGCTGACGATGGTGGAAGGGGGTCATCGCGTTGAATAGATGCGTGATATGCGCTGCGCCGTTGTCAATTGCTGCAAGAACCTGCTCGTAGTTCGCAGCGGAATGGCCGATGGACTAAGAGGTCAATGTATCCCGGCGTCAGGGTCATGCCGTCGAAATCGTACGTTTTTGTACCGTTTGGAATCCTGACGTCGCCGGCGCTGCCAATGGCAGCGATCTTCTTCCCATCCACGAGAAGGGAACCCCTCTCGATGATTCTAAAAGGAGTGACAATGTCAACACCTGCAACTGCGAAGGTCATTGGATCATGCCGATCCGAGGTGGGCAAAACTCTTGCGGAGATCCTTCACTGCCTGCCCGATGTTCGGAGCACGGAAGATCGCGGTTCCTGCGACCAACACGTCGGCCCCGGCGCTTACGACCGCCGGTGCGGTGGAAGCGTCGATTCCCCCGTCCACAGCCACCCGAATATCGCGACCTGCGGCGGAGATCATCGATCGGAGCTCTTTGAGCTTCCGAAGCGTTCCTTCGATGAACTTTTGTCCGCCGAAGCCCGGGTTGACCGACATCAGGAGAATGAGATCGACTTCCGAAATGATCTCGACGAGCGTCGAGCAGGGAGTTGCCGGGTTGAGCGCCACACCTGCCTGAGCGCCCAGTTCTTTGATCCGGGCGATCGTACGATTGAGGTGAACGCACGCCTCCTGATGCACGATGATGTGGTCTGCACCGGCATCTCGGAAGGCTTCCAGGTAGCCATCCGCGCCCTCAATCATCAGATGCGTGTCGAGGGGAAGCTTGGTGGATTTTCTAGCAGCGGCTACGATGAGTGGCCCGAAAGTCATGTTCGGGACAAAATGCCCGTCCATCACATCGAGATGGAACCAATCGGCTCCCCCGCCCTCGGCTTGAGCTATCTGATCTGCGAGTCGTGAGAAGTCCGAGGCAAGGAGAGAGGGGGCGATTCTGATCTTCATAGGCAGGCGGCTAGTTTTGCAGATCTGTCGACTTTTCACCCTTTTGTGCGACAACAAGATCAATGGCTTGGCCCGAGGGTACCATCTCACCGGCCTTGGGATATTGATCGATGACAGTATTGGGGAGCAGGTCCGGAGTGACCTTGTAAGTAATATTGCCGATCCTGAGGCCGGCTTCTATGAGTATCCGTTCGGTATCGGCGAATGTCTTCTTGATGACGTCCGGGACCGGTATCTGATCTCCCTTCTTGCCGTGGCTCACGATGACGTTGATCACCCTGCCTTCGGTAACCATGGCTGACTCCGGCAGATCCTGGTCGATGACCGTGCCTTGAGGATATTCATCAGAGAAATCGTACTGCACCGTCCCCAGCACGAGGCCAAAGCGTTCCAGGGCAAAATTCGCATCGCGGAGCGTCCGCCCCCGAAGCCCTGGCACCGCGACCTCCGGCTCTCCCCCGCTGACCGTCAAGTAAACGCCACGCCCAAATTTCACCTCGGCATCAGCCGCCGGGTTTTGCACAACCACCGTCCCTTCCGGGTACTGCTTGTCGCTACGGACGTCTGCCTTTTTGCCGGCGAGCCCACTCTCTGCCAGAACCTGAATCGCCTCGTCCAGCTTCTTGCCAACGACGGCGGGAACCTTTGTCGTCTTCCCTTGTTGGACGTATTGAGGCATGATCACATCGTCCAGCAAGAAAAAGAGGAGCACAGCGACCGCAAGAAGGATCGCCGGGACTTTCAGCCGCCCGAGGAATGTGCGCTTTCGATTTGCCATGGATAACCGCCTGCTCCAGAATATAGAGATTAATGCGTTGAGTTTCAAGATTCAAAGTCTCGATCAAAACCAACGAGGTTCACTGTCGCTACAGGTCACACTCCGGATGCATGGGCTCCTTTCACATACATCACTTTGCGGCTGGCGTGCCCGTTCAGACACCCCATCGACGGACACCGTTAAGTCTTGTCGGCACCCGTCCTGTCTCACAACTCCACGCTGACCAGGAACCTGGCGGGTTTCTCCATTCCTAACAAATCAAGACAATGATACCGATTCCTGCACTGCCTGCCTCGACCAGAAGAACAAAAGAAGTCGGTTCCGAGAGAAGATCAACCTATTTCCAGACTCCGCTGCAGCGTGACATCCTATCGGTCTCCTCGATCGTCTGGGTCTGGAGGGAGCCTGGAAGCGCCTTGCATTTCCAAGATTGTTCTTCCTTCTCGCATTCTTCTTGACCATCACGTTGCTCACGATGTCCGGGAAAGCGATCTACTGGTTGAGCTGGATCCGAACGCGTGCCGGTTTGACTGCATCATCGCAAATCCGCCTTTCTATCGGGGGGAGCCGCGCTCAATGGCAGAGAGAGCGTTCAGATCAGGAAATGATAATGATTTCACGGTGAGGCTCGCGCAAACAGCTCCCGCGTTCCTCGCTCCTCGAGGCGCAATCGTGATGGTCTTTTCCTCAGACATCGATCTGAAGCGAGCCCTACGACCGTTCGAAGATATTGGGTTCGACGTTCTCGTTGCCGCTACCAAGCAGCTTTGGTTTGAGAAACTCTCAATCCTCAGACTCGAACTGCAGGTCTCAGGAGTCTCTCCGGCCGCGGGCCCCAGCGTCTCGAATTGCATTTCACTCTAATCTTGGCTATATTCTCAACGCATTTCTGAAGTCAACCTGAAAAGAACTCACTCACGCTCTATGGCGCCTGCTTATTAACCTACGCACCAAATACAAGGATCTCGTGAAGGCCGCTCTCCTCGCAAAGCGCCGGGCGTACGCACCCTATTCGGGCTTCCGGGTCGGCGCGGCGTTGCTTGCTTCGAACGGCCGTATCTATTCGGGGTGCAATATCGAGATCAGCACCTTCGCGTTGACCATCTGCGCCGAGCGCACAGCGATCTTCAAGGCTGTTTCAGAAGGAGACCGAAATTTCAAGGCGGTTGCTGTGGTGTCCGATGACCCAGAGTTTACACCCCCGTGCGGCGCCTGCCGACAAGTTCTGATGGATCTCGCCGGTAACATTGATATCTTGATGGTTAACAGGGGCGGCAAGGTCAAAAGGTTGAAGCTCAAGAAGCTCCTCCCCCACGCCTTCGGTCAACGAAACCTTGAACGAACAAGAAAGGCGAAGAAGTAAAGCATGGACACATCGGAGCTGCACAATGTCCCTCGGAATACGGGCTGGATCGAGGTGATCTGCGGATGCATGTTTAGCGGAAAGACAGAAGAGCTGATACGGCGCGCACGCCGGGCAGAGATCGCGAGGCAGAGAGTCGCCATTTTCAAGCCGCGAATCGACAACCGCTACAGCACTGAACACATCGTCTCTCACAGCGAACAATCGTTGACCTCTCATGTGGTCGATGACGCGCATGAGATCCTTGGACTGACCAAGGATGCTCAGGTCGTCGGCATTGATGAAGGGCAGTTCTTCAAGGCAAACCTGGTCGATGTGTGCGAGGAGCTCGCGAACCAGGGCAAGCGAGTGATCGTGGCCGGGCTCGACCAGGATTACCGTGGCAAGCCCTTCGAGCCCATGCCCCAACTTCTGGCGGTAGCCGAGTATATTTCCAAAACGCTCGCGATCTGTGTTGTTTGCGGCAATCCTGCTGATCGAACCCAACGAAAGACGCAGCAAGCCGATCGCGTCCTTGTGGGTGCAAAAGACATCTATGAAGCACGATGCAGGCACTGCTTCGAGCCCCCACCTGAAACCTGACGCACTGCACACTTCAGCCCTTAGAGCAAGCCGGGGGAGATGGCAGATAAGTCCAAATTAGACAAGGCATTATCTTTCCTCAATGAAACCATCATCGAGAGGCCTGTCATCGCTGTCATCCTTGGATCAGGCCTCGGGAATTTTGCCGAAGAGCTTTCGGATCAACGGACCGTTCTGGCATCATCGATACCCTTCTACCCAGTCTCTACTGTCCAAGGCCACGACGGCAAGCTCGCATTCGGTCGGGTGCGAACGGGAGGTCGAGACTCGTTACCAGTCCTCGTCTTCAAGGGGCGTGTTCACTTCTATGAAAGCGGAAGTCTGGAGTCAGTTCTCTTTCCTGTGCAGGTTGCCGCAGCCCTCGGTTGTCGATTGCTGATCGTTACCAACGCAGCGGGTGCCATCGCTCGCCGTCTCGCTGTCGGGGATTTGATGCTCATCAAGGATTTCGTGAACTGTGCCTTCCTTGACCCTCGCCTAACGCCCGAGACAGCCGATGATAACTTTCTGAATTTTACGGCTCGATCACAGTTCCTGGATGAATCACTTCAAGATGAACTGCGTGCCTGTGCTCGCGATCTTGAGCTTACGCTCCACGAAGGGACGTATTGCTGGCTACGAGGGCCCTCCTATGAAACGAGGGCGGAGATTGAGATGCTTCGGCGAATCGGAGCGGATTCAGTAGGGATGTCGACGGTCCCGGAGATTGTGGCCGCTCGGTCCCTAGGGATGAGGATCGTGGGTATATCACTGATCTCGAATCTTGCCACAGGCCTCGGCGGGCACAGACTCTCCCACGACGAGGTCGCAGAGGCAGGCAAGAAGGTGAGCGGGAGCTTTTCGAGGTTGCTTCGGGAGCTCTTGGTGAGGACTAGCCCCTAGAAGCTAGATTCCATGGAATTGCCCAATTCACTTTCTTGCAAGTGCTTAGCCGAAGCGCCGAGAGTAACAGGTTCGGGTCATTTCGCAGGCGAGATCCTCTGGAATGCGATCGGCTGGGGACACGTCGAGAAAGAAGGCTACATGAAATCACGTATATTCAGACCCTGTTTCTGAATGAAAGCATGATAACGCTATGAACTGGATCGACTTTGGGGAACTGGCATCCTTCGCTGATACCTTCTCCAGTCTCTTCACCGACTACGTGAGTGACTACGGCAAGGTGCAGCAATACTATGGCGGGAATTTCCGCGAAGAGGCCCACTGGAAATCCCTGATCAAGAGGGTCAGCGAGCGGCCCATCGACAGGTCGGCTCTTGTTCAGATCCTGGCCAACCAGAACAAGAGCTTTCACTGCGGAGTGCGGACACTCGCGCACATAGACTCCCTGCTCAATGACAATGCAGTCGCGGTCGTGACAGGCCAACAAGTTGGCCTTTTTACGGGACCTCTTTACACCATCTACAAGACACTGACGACCCTGAAGCTGGTCGACGAGTTGGGCACCAGGTTCCCCGAGTTCATTTTTGTGCCGGTTTTCTGGCTCGAAGGCGAAGATCACGACTATGAGGAGGTAAACTCCGTCAACCTCGTAAACACGTCGAACGAAGTCGCGACGTTTGAGTATCAGCTTCGAACTCCATCGAGTGAGACGAACCTCGGTGCGGTTGGAAAGATCGAATTTGACGACGGCATCGTCCAACTGTTCGAAGCGATCGATCAGTCGCTCATTCAGACGGAGTTCAAGCCCAAGGTTCTCGACCTCTTTCGGACTGCTTATCAGAAAGGCATGAGCTTCAATCGGGCCTTCGCCCATTTGATGAATGTCCTCCTTGAGAACTCGGGCCTCGTCTTCCTCGATCCGAACGACGTGGAAGTGAAGCGGCTGCTCGCCCCCCTCTTCCAGCGGGAGCTCTCCGAAACGCCTAAGTTTTGCCAGCTTGTCATCGACCAAAGCGCGGAGCTCGAGAAACAGTATCATGCCCAAGTCAAGCCTAAACCACTGAACCTTTTCTTCTTCCATCACGGCGGCCGGTATCTTCTCGAACCGCGCGCAGACGGCTACAGCCTCAAAGGCACAAGACAGCATCTGACCAGGGAGTTTGTTCAGCAGGCCGCAGTTCAATCGCCGGAACTGTTCAGCCCCAACGTGGTCCTGCGTCCGATCTGCCAGGACTGGCTCCTGCCGACGGTAGCCTACGTGGGAGGCCCTTCCGAAGTAGCCTACTTTGCCCAACTCAAGACGCTCTACCGGGAAGCACAGATACCGATGCCGGCGATCTATCCGCGCGCCAGCGTGACGATCGTTGAGGAGAAAGTGGAAATAGTCCTGGAACGATTTTCACTCTCTCTGATGGACCTGTTTCAAGACATTGAACTCGTCAAATCTCGCGTCGCGGGACAAATGGCGCAATTGAACATCGATGAGCTCTTCGCCAGCACCCTCCTCTCCTTCCAGGAGCTCTTCGAGCAGATCAAGGAGCCACTGCAGAGCATTGACCCCACTCTCCTCGGCGCGCTCGAGAACACCACGAGGAAGATCGAAGGCCAGATCGCGGGTCTCAAGGAGAAGGCCGTCGGCGCGCAGAAACGCCGGCACGAAGTCGCCCTTCGCCAGATCGACAAGGCGGCGAACCTCGTATTTCCGCACTCACATTTTCAGGAGCGGGAGCTGAACGTCCTCTACTTCTTGAACAAGTATGGGATGGAATTCCTGAGGTGGCTTTACGACGAGCTGAAGATCGACGCCTTCAAACATCAGATCATCAAACTGTAGGCTCGGAGGTGGTCGAAAACACGCGGGGTCAAAAGCGAGCCTTCGAGAGATCCAGCACGAGTTCCAGCGGTTGCCCAACAGTTGGCTCGCTCCTGGCATCGAGTCTCGCAACGCACTGGTTCCCCATCGGCTCCACAACTTCCACCATCACTTTGGCTCTTGCCCCCCTGGGGGAACCGACAGCCGCGAGACGGATGTCCTCAGGCCTCAAGCCGAGCGTGATCTCTTTTCCGACGTAATCCCGGAGTCTCTTCTCATCTTTCTTCTGGATCGAGGCTTGAATCCCGCCTCCTTCCTCTGCAAAGACCAATCCTTTCGCTCTCCTGAGTCTTCCCTGGATGAAGTTCATGGCGGGGCTTCCAATGAACCCGGCCACGATCTTATCCCCCATCGTCATCGCCTCCGTCTGATCGTGCGTGACGTAGATAATCGTCGCTTCGAGACGTTGGTGAAGCTTCGAGATTTCCGTTCGCATCTGGACACGGAGTTTGGCATCCAGATTACTGAGGGGCTCGTCGAAAAGAAATACCTTGGGGGTTTCCGCACGATGGTCCTGCCGACCGCGACTCGTTGACGCTGGCCCCCTGAGAGCGCCTTTGGCTTTCTGTCAAGGAATGGTTCAATCTCCAGGATCGCGGCCGCCTCCTTGACACGCCGCTCGATCTCATCCTTGGGAAACTTCCGCAGCTTCAGCCCGAAGGCCATGTTCTCGTAGACCGTCATGTGAGGATAGAGGGCGTAATTCTGAAAGACCATGGCAACGCCGCGATCCTCCGGGGGCACATCGTTCACGACCCGCTCGCCAATGCAAATGGTGCCGCTGGTGACCTGTTCCAGGCCTGCGATCATGCGGAGTGCCGTTGACTTGCCGCAGCCGGAAGGGCCCACCAGGACCATGAACTCTTTGTCCCTCACCTCAGAGATTCAAGTTCCCTGAACAGATTGGAGTTTTTCCCAGAACCCGGGGAATGAGATATCCACACACTCGGAGTTCCGAATGAGTGCCCCATTCGGCACTCCTATTCCCGCGATTCCGAATGCCATCGCTATGCGGTGATCGCCATAGCTCTCAAATTCGGAGCCCGTCAACCCCTTTTTGGCTTGAAATGCGAAGCCATCCTCGTACTCTTCCACGTCCAGTCCGAGCTTTCTGAGGTTAGTCGCCAATGCGTGTATGCGATCGGACTCCTTGAGGCGAAGCTCCGACGCGTCTTCGACCGCAAACGAACCATCACTGAACGCTGCCGTCACCGCGAGGATGGGAATTTCATCGATCAGTTCCGCCACGAGGTCACCCCGAAGGTCGAGAGAACCCCTTAGGCTCGAGCCGCGAACCACAAGATCACCGACAGGCTCTGAGCCAACAACTCGTTGATCAGTGATTTGAATGTCGCCGCCGAGTGAGCGGAACACGTCGAGGATCCGTGAGCGTGTCGGATTGAGTCCGATGCCGGCGAGTCGAAGCTCGGAGCCCGGCACAATGAGTGCGGCTGCGATGAGAAACGCCGCAGCCGAAATGTCGCCCGGAATGATGAAGCGGCCCGGTTGAATGGCCATTCCCCCCTGCACTTCGATGACTTTTCCCGGCGGTGACTCGATGACCTTCAGCCCAAGCATTCGTTCCGTGTGATCGCGTGTGGGAGTTCGTTCGATGACCTTGGTCATGCCGTCACTGAACAGTCCGGCGAAGAGCACGGCCGATTTCACTTGGGCGCTGGCGACGGGCAATCGGTACTCGACCGCTCGAAGTGGGCACGTGCCGTGAATCGTCAGCGGGGCAGTCTGACCCTCCGTCGCCTCGATTCTTGCTCCCATTTCACTGAGTGGATCGATGATCCGTTTCATCGGTCGCCGGTTCAACGATTCATCTCCGCCGATCGTCGAAACGAACGTCTGGCCAGCAAGGACTCCAGCGAGGAGTCGGATCGTCGTGCCAGAGTTGCCGGCATCGAGTGAGCGGGTGGGTTGCCGAAGCCCGTGAAGTCCCGAGCCGTGGACGGTGAGGTTCAAAGAGCTGGGAGTGAACCGTATCCCGAGCGCCTTCAGGCACCCAAGCGTGCTCTGAGGGTCAGCGGCGTCGGCAGCAAAACCTTCGATCTCGGAATCACCCACGGCCAGTGCGCTGATCAGCAATGCTCGATGAGCGATCGATTTATCGGCAGGCACCGAGACCGTGCCGCGCAGTGCTCTTGCTGTTGTGAGCGTTCGGTTCACTGGCGATGCAAGAATAGAAATCCTCACACCCAGGCAACGGTCGGTCGATCGTTTCTCGAATGTGAGGACGTTTGCTTCGTAAGGAAGCAACAGCCATTAAGGGCGCTTGTGAGGTGTCCGATGCTTGTCGTGTGACGACTTCTCGCGTCGCTCCCGTGGTCGGTGCATTTCTTCGTGCGCCTTTTCGCCGCCCGGCAGGAGCGCCTTGCGACTCAGGTTGAGCCGACCCTCTTCGTCAATCCTCATCAGTTTGACCTCGATAACGTCCCCGAGCTTGACGATATCCTCCACCTTTGCCACGCGGTTAACATCGAGCTGCGAAATGTGCACGAGCCCCTCTTTGCCTGGGAGGATCTCGACGAATGCACCAAAGTCCATGATCTTCTTCACGGTCGCCTGATACACTTTGCCCACCTCGGGCAGCTCAGTCATTTTTCGGATCGCGGCGATCGCCTTGTCCGCCGATTCCTTCAGAACCGCCGCGACGGTGACGGTGCCGTCATCCTCGATGTTGATCTCGGCTCCGGAATCCTTCACAAGCTGGCGGATGTTCTTTCCGCCCGGCCCGATCAACGGCCCAATCATATCAACGGGAATCTTGATCGTCTCGAGGCGAGGGGCGAACTGCGAAATCTCCGGCCGTGGGGCATCGAGGGTCTGGGACATGACATCGAGGATGTGCAAGCGGCCCTCTTTCGCCTGCACAAGGGCCTTCTCCATGATTTCGAGAGTGATCCCCTTGATCTTGATGTCCATTTGAAACGCTGTGATCCCGAGCCGGGTCCCGGCCACCTTGAAATCCATATCGCCGAGATGATCTTCGTTGCCAAGGATGTCACTGAGAATCGCGACCTTCTCGCCTTCCTTGACGAGGCCCATAGCGATCCCAGCAATTGCCTGTTTGAGCGGAACCCCTGCATCGAACAGCGCAAGGGTGGCGGCACATATCGTCGCCATGGAGGACGAGCCGTTCGATTCCAGGATATCCGAGACGACGCGAATCGTATACGGAAACTCAGTCTCGGTGGGAATCAGGTTTTTGAGCGAGCGCTCAGCAAGGTTGCCGTGACCGATCTCCCGCCTCCCAGGCGAACCTATTCTTCCCACTTCGCCGACGCTGAAGGGCGGAAAATTGTAGTGAAGCATGAAGCGCTTGGTCGTTTCCGGCAGGAGGCCTTCAAGGATCTGTTCGTCAAGTTTCGTCCCCAGGGTCACGGTCGTAAGGCTTTGGGTCTCGCCTCGAGTGAAAAGCGCCGACCCGTGCGTTCTCGGCAAGGGTCCGACTTCGCACGTTATCGGGCGAATGTCTGCAGAGCCCCGGCCGTCAAGTCGTTTTCCCTCCTCCAGAATGGTGGTGCGCATCGCCTCGCGCTCCAGATCGTGGAGGAGCTCGGAGATCATCTCGCTTGCCTCGGGATACTTTTCCGCCAGAGCCAGAGCGACCTCTTCGTAGACTCTGGCAGTAGCTTGTGAACGCTCCTCCTTTGTCAGGACTGTTCGACTCAACTCCTTCAATCGGGTCCCCGCGAGCGCACCCACACCGTTGACCATCTCTGAAGGGATCTGTGGCGAAACGACAGAGCGCTTGGCCACATGGACGGCTTGCGCCAGCTCCAGCTGCGCTCGGCAGAGGTTCTTGATCTCCTCGTGACCGAACTTCAATGCTTCCAGCATATCGGATTCAGAGATTTCATGCGCTCCGCCCTCCACCATCACGATAGAATCTTCCGTGCCCGCAATCGTCATATCCATGTCGCTTTTCTCAAGCTCGTCGAAGGTCGGATTGATGACGAACCGACCGTCAATTCTGCCGACACGAACTTCTGCAATCGGCCCATCGAAAGGCACATTCGATACCATCAGAGCGGCTGATGCGGCACACGCCCCGAGGATATCGCCGTCGTGCTGCTGATCGGACGAATACACGGTGACGAGGATCTGGGTCTCGTTGAAATAGTCTTTCGGGAACATCGGGCGGATCGGCCGATCGATGAGACGAGAGGAAAGGATTTCTTTCTCGGTTGGGCGGCCTTCGCGCTTGAAAAATCCCCCCGGGATCTTCCCTGCCGCAGCGGGCCTCTCACGGTACTCAACTTGTAGGGGGAAAAAGTCCTGTCCCTCCTTTGGCTCAAGCGCGCTGACGACCGTTGCGAGAACCATGGTGTCCCCGCACCGAACCATGACGGCTCCGTCGGCCTGCTTGGCGAGCCGACCGGTCTCAAAGGAAAGTGCTTTTCCACTGAGCTCAACTTTGGCTGTTGATATCATAAGGATGTTTCTCTTTCTCTAGAACTGAATGATCGGTGCGCCTACGTGCGGGCGTCACCTTCGCTTCCGCCCTATTTGCGGATGTCGAGCTCTTGAATGATCTTCCGGTAGCGACTGATGTCTTTCCTCATCAGGTACTCAAGAAGCCTTCGGCGTTTTCCCACCAGCTTCAGGAGCCCAAGCCTGCTGTGGTGGTCTTTGACGTGGCCATCCAGATGAGGCGAGAGGCTCTTGATGTGAGCCGTTAAGATGGCGATCTGGACTTCAGCTGTGCCCGAGTCGCTCGCACTCTTACCATGCTTCTTGAGGATTTCAGCTTTCTGCTCCTTTGTTATTGGCATTTCAACTCCTTGCGTATAGACAGTTCGATACAATGGATAGCTGGAAACATTCTACAGCGTCGTCCTCTTCAACTCCGAAGAGCGTGCCTTCAACAATCTAAGGCTCTCAGTCTTGTCCCGATGCATCTGCTCAACGAGCAGCTCGACCGAGTCAAACTTCATTTGGTCTCGCAGGCGGTTGAGGAACTGAATCGTGATCACGCGGCCATAAAGATCACTTTCGAAGTCGAGTATGTTCACTTCAACAATGCGCTGGCCGTCTGTCGTGAACGTGGGGCGAACCCCGATGCTTGCCATACCGAATCTGACGTCGCCGCCGAGGTCAACACGCGCGAAGTAGATTCCGTCTTGTGGCACCACCTTCCTGCTGGATGAAAGCCGGATATTCGCCGTTGGGTAGCCAAGCGATCTCCCGCGCCCATCGCCAGGGACGACGGTGCCGCTGAGAGCGTACGGCCTCCCGAGCAGCCGTTCTGCCCGATCCACTCTTCCCTCCAACAGGTGCTGCCGGATTCGGCTGCTGCTGACGATCTCCTCTTCGATGTAGACCGGCTTCATCGCAACGACTGAAAACTCGAACTCTTTGCCCAGCCTGACCAGTTCTTCGATGCTCCCTTCACGGTCACGTCCGAAGTGATGATCGTATCCCTCGACCACCTCACTGACGCCCGTTCCCTGAATGATATATCGGACGAGGAACTCGCGAGAGGTCTGGCGCGAGAATTCATACGTAAACTCGACCAAAAAGAACAGATCGACACCGAGTTCCTCACACAGCGCCCGGCGTTCTTCGAGCGTTGTCAACAGGTGAACGGGCGTTCCGCTCAGAACCTCCTTCGGATGAGGTTCGAAGGTGAGCACCACGCTTCGTCCGTTGCGCGCACGGGCTCGCCGACCGACCTCTTCAATCACCTCGCGATGAGCCAGGTGCACGCCGTCGAACGAGCCGACAGTTACGACGGAATTCTTCTGGTACTCAACATCACTAAGCCGGGACGCCCGTCTCATAGATCCTTTGCTCTGATACCAGCTCAACGCTCAACATCTCCAGCTCGTCAACGGTGAGCGCGTCCTCGACGTGAAATGGGCCAATGCGCGTCCGACGCAAGGCTCTCAGTGTCGCCCCGCAACCCAGGGCACCGCCGAGGTCATCGACCAAGCTACGAACATAGGTGCCCTTTGAACACACGACGCGAAACTCGACCAGAGGGGATGCAAACGAACGGATCTCGAACTCAAGAATCTCGATCTCCTTCGGTTCCCTTTCGATTGTCTTGCCCTTGCGAGCATAGATGTATAAGGGTTTTCCATGATGTTTTGCCGCGGAATACATCGGCGGGCGCTGCAGCTGCCTGCCAACGAACTTTTCTGCTGCAGAACGGAGTGAGTCAAGCGTTACCGCAGAATAGTCACGGCGCTCCAGAATCTCCGTCTCTGAATCATGGCTTGCAGTCCGCACGCCGAGTTCGAACGCCCCGACATACTCTTTGTCGAATCCGACATACTGATTCATCATCTTCGTCTGCTTTCCCGTGCAGACGATCAGGAGTCCGGTCGCCTTGGGATCAAGCGTCCCCGCGTGTCCTGCCTTCGGTACGTTGAACAGAGTACGGACTCGGCGAACGACGCGAAAAGACGACCAGTCGAGAGGTTTATCGATCAGGAGCATCTCGCCTGAACCTTTGAAGTCCCATGAGCGTGACAAAGCCTCAGCCATGCCAATTCTCTACTCATTGTTCGTCGGTGAATCCTTGTGGATGTTATGCAAGAGATTCTCTATTCGCATCGCATTGTCAAGCGTCTCATCCAGATAGAACACCAGCGACGGAGTGAACTTGAGTCGGAGGTTGTGGCCGAGCTCCGCCCGGACGAAGTGTTTCTCGACTTCCAGAAGTGCGAGCGTCTTCTTTTTTCGCTCCGCATCGCCAAAGACGCTCACATACACCTTGGCTATCTTCAGGTCGGGGCTCATGCGAACCTCCGTGACGGTCATCAGTCCATACTCCTCCATGCGAAAATTCGCCTGAAAGATTTCACTCACCAACTCTTTTACGAGCGAAGATACTCTTTCCGTTCTGACAGACATGAGATCCGCAACTGCTACGATAGTTTGCGCTTCGTCTCGACGAGCGTGTATGCTTCAATTGTGTCCCCCACCTTGATATCATTGTACCCTTCAAGGCCGATGCCGCACTCGAAGCCTTGCTCGACCTCCCGGACGTCCTCCTTGAACCGTTTGAGCGACGCGATGGTTCCATCGAACGCGACCAGGCCATCCCGAACCAGCCGCACCTTGTTGTTGCGGACGATCTTGCCTTCCTGGACATGACAACCCGCGATCGTCCCCACTTTCGAGATCTTGAAGATTTCGCGGACCTCGACGGTCGCAAGCACCTGCTCGCTGATCGATGGTGCAAGCATCCCCTCAAGAGCGCTCTTCACCTCGTTGATCGCATCGTAGATGATGTTGTAGAGACGAATGTCGACCTCCTCCGCCTCCGCCAGCCGCCGGGCGTTCAAGTTGGGCCGCACGTGAAAGCCGATGATGACCGCTTCGGACGCGGCCGCCAGCAGAACGTCTGACTCGGAGATCCCGCCGACACCCTTGTGGATGGCGACAACCTTGACCTCTTCCGTCGACAGTCTCATGAGAGAGTCAGAGAGCGCTTCAACTGATCCATCCACGTCTCCTTTCACGATGATCCGGAGATCTTTGACCTGACCTTCCTTGATTTGTTTCGAAATGTCGTCGAGTGTGATCATGCGGCGCTGGCGGAAGTCCTGTTCCCGCTTGAGCTGTTGGCGTTTCATACTGATCTCACGAGCTTCCCGCTCGCTGGCCAGGGCCACCAGCTCGTCGCCGGCCTGCGGTATGCCGTCGAACCCGATAAGCTGGACCGGCTGAGAGGGGTGTGCAACCTCGACGCGCCGCCCGCGCTCGTCGAACATCGCACGGACTCGCCCGCTCCGGATACCGCAGATGAACGAATCGCCGATTCGCAGAGAGCCTTTCTGAACGAGGACAGTCGAAACGATGCCTTTCCCCCTGTCAAGCTCAGCCTCGATAACGACCGCCCGTGCGAGGCGGTCCGGATTCGCCTTCAGGTCAAGCACCTCAGCCTCAAGGAGTATCCTCTCCAGAAGCTGGTCCACGTTTTTGCCGGTTTTCGCTGAGAGCTCGACCGACTGATACTTGCCCCCCCACTCCTCTACCAACACACCTTTTTCCGAAAGCTGCTGACGGATCCGATCCGGATTGGCCTCGGGCTTATCGATCTTGTTGATCGCAAGGACGATGGGGACGGCGGCAGCTTGCGCGTGACTGATCGCCTCAACCGTCTGTGGCATCACGTTCTCATCAGCCGCGACGACCAGGACCACGATGTCCGTCACCTGGGCCCCGCGAGCGCGCATAGCGGTAAATGCCTCGTGGCCGGGCGTATCGAGAAAGGTAATCTGTTTTCCGTCAGCCAAGCTTACTTCGTACGCGCCGATGTGTTGCGTAATTCCGCCGGCCTCGCCAGCCACCACGTTTGAGCTCCGCACATAATCGAGGAGTGACGTCTTGCCGTGGTCCACGTGGCCCATAATGGTGACAACGGGCGCCCTGTGCCTGAGGGTCAAAGGATCGTCATCAGCATCAGCAAGGACATCCGCGGTGAATTCCGACTCGAAATCGACCTGGAATCCGAACTCGTCTGCGACCAGCGTAATGGTGTCTTTATCAAGTCTCTGGTTGATCGAGACCATAATGCCCAGACTCATGCATTTTTGAATAACCTCGGCGACGGAGGCTCGCATCAGATTTGCCAGCTCGCCGACCGTCACGAACTCCGTCACGCGGACGTGCGTTTTCTCCTTCTCGCGCTCCTCCAGGATTCGCTGCTCCTCCTCTTCACGCTCGCGCTTCCGCTTCTTTCTGATAGCCGCCCTCGCGCCGAGGCTATCTTCGGTCATCTCCGCAAGCGTCTCGCGAATCGCCTTTTCGACCTCTTGTTCATCGACCTCCGCATGTCGCACCTTCTTTCGTTTGCGGGCCTTCAGCTCGACCTCATCTTCGACCGCCGGAGCGCGCCCGGTTGTCTTCTTCCCTTCCTCGCGCACCTTCTTTCTCTTCTTTTTCTTCTTCTTCTTCTCTTCCTCCGTTTCCTCGGCGGCCGGCGTCACTGCCGGCGGTTCAATGGCAATTCTTCCTTTGATCGTTAGACCAATCCGCGGGCGAGCGATCGCCTCTTCGAGAGGTGAGAGAGACTTTTTCCGCCGACCGGGGGCTTCTTTCGCGACGACAGGCTCGATCTCCTGCGCAGTCTCCTCGGCAGGCTCGGCGACAGGCGCCGGCTGCGGAACTTGGACCTCCGGTGCGGCTTCCTCGGTGATCGCCGGACTTGGTGCTGCAACTTCGGCGGGCGCCCTCTCGACCGGTGGTGCCTCAACAGCAGGCGCCGCGACGGGGGCATGGGCTTCTTCGACCGGCTCCTTCCTCTCAGGTTTCTCCGCCACTTCTTTCTTGCGTGAGGTGCGAAACTCCTGCAGCTTGCGCTGGTGACGTTCCGCGACGTCCTTCTCCTTCTTGAAGTGTGCCGAGACCGCCGTCAACATTTCGTCCGTGACGGACGACATGTGGCTCTTCACTTCAAAGCCCTTCTTGTGGAGAAACTCGATGAGCGTCTCGCTCGAAAGATTGAGCTCTGTCGCCAGTTTGTAAATCTTCACTTTTTTCGTTGCGCTCTCTGGCATTCCATCCCTAGCGAATGTTGGTCATCGATCCTCAACGACCTACTGCGTCTGGTCGTTCTTGTTCTCTGGAATCTCGGTAGATTCGCTCGCATCCGGTTCTTGAGTCTCCTTGGCCGATTCCTCGGACGGCTCCTCCGGAGTCGCTTCTGGCGCCGGTGCGGCTGCCTCCGGCGTGGCCGGCGGCGCGGTCTCTTCTGACTCTTCGATCTCAGCTTCCTCCAGGCCCTTTTTCAAGAGCTGAATGACCTCCATGATCTTCTCGCGCTCGATCCCGAGAGCACCGACGAGTTCGTCGGGTGACGCGTCAATGACATCACGAACCGTCTCATATCCTTCGTCGAAGAACTTGTGGAACATCACATCTTCCAGCTCCTCGCGGAATTCGGACAGATCCATATCATACTCTTCTTCCTCCCCACCTTCCTTGATCAGCTGAATGTCGTAACCCGTGAGCTTCGAAGCGAGCCGGACATTTTGTCCGTTCTTGCCAATCGCAAGCGATACCTGGTCCGCCGCGACGGTGACGGATGCCTTCTTGCTTTCCTTGTCGATTTGCATCTCCTTCAGCTTGGCGGGCGAGAGGGATCGGGTGATGAACGTCGATGGATCGTCGCTCCAGTTAATCACGTCGATGTTCTCGTTGTTGAGCTCGCGGACGATGGCGTGAATTCTCACCCCTTTCATCCCAACGCATGCACCGACCGCATCAATGCGGTCCTCGTGTGAGAGCACGGACACCTTCGCCCGATCACCCGGTTCACGGGCAATGGCCTTGATCTCGATGATCCCGTCATAGATCTCCGGGATCTCAATCTCAAAGAGCCTCATCAGGAATTGAGAGTCCGTTCTCGAAATGATGACAACGGGGTTACCCGCACCTTTTCGCACCTCCTTGACGACGGCGCGTATCGTGTCACCCTTCTTGTACCGTTCCTTGTAGATTTGTTCGCTTCGAGGGAGAATCAGCTCGTTCTTGTTGTGGATGACAAGGATCTCTCCCTTCCCCTTTCGAATCTGGTAGATTTCGCCAACGACAATCTCCCCGAGGGAGTTGCTATACTCGTTGTAGATCGCTTCGCGCTCGATCTCCTTGATCCGCTGGTTGAGGTTCTGCTTTGCGCTGACGACGAGCCTGCGGCCGAAACTCGTCAGCGGGACGATCTCGACGTAGTCCTCTCCAATCTCGATCTCTTCTCCCGAATGCCGCCGCGCTTCCTTATGGTCGATCTGTGTCACCGGATCAGTCACAGTCTCCACGACCTCCCGCTCGAGGTAGATCTCGATGTCCCCTTTGTCCATGTTCACCACGACATCGAATTTCGCCGTGGGCCCGTATTTCTTCCGGACCATCATGCCGAAGATGTCTTCGACAATGCCGACGAGAATATCTTTGTCGATCCCTTTCTCTCGAACCATCTGTGCAAATGATTCGACAATCTCGTGATTCATTTCATCCTCCAAACAGTAAACTTGCCCCCCAACGGCCTACCATGGCAGCTCCTCCTTCGCTTCAACGATCTGGGCAAACTCCAACCTGATTGATCCACCCGAATCGGTGGAAAAGGTGAGCTTGTTCTCATCCACCGACTCCAACGTTCCGAAGGTTGTGGTCGGACCCTCCGCCTGTCTGTATGTCACCTTGAACCTTCTGCCAACGTTCTTGTGAAACTGGCGTAGCAGTCGGAGTGGTTTGTCCGTACCGGGCGAAGAGACCTCAAGATGATAAGGACCTTGCAGAAACCCTTCCTGAGACAGTGCACGACCGAGCTCGCGACTGATTTCGGCACACTCGTCGATCGTAATTCCCCGGTCTGTATCCAGAAAGGTCTGCAGGATCTTCGCGCCTCGTTCAGGCCTTACGACGATGTCGACCAGGAACGCGTTGTGACGTTCAAGAATGGGTGTCAGTAGTTCTTGCAGTTTTTGCTTGATTTCGAGTATCGTCATGCTTTCAAAAAAAATAGCCCGAATGAGGCGGGCTATTTCTACAACGTGGTACTTCAATATACACAATCCCCCTGGAAGACGCAAGGGGAATTTCGCTAGAAATTTGTGACCATTTCGTGAACCTTGTAGAACTCGTCGATAATCTCAGCCGCTCGTCTTGGGTCATCCGTCACCTGGAAAAGCTCGAGGTCGCGAGCAGAGATGTTCCCCGCCGGCAGCACAACGGCCCTGAGCCACGCGAGTAATCCGGCCCAGTACGCCGAACCGATCAAGATGACAGGGAAAGCGTTCGTCTTCCCTGTTTGAATCAGTGTCACAGCTTCGAAGAATTCATCGAGGGTCCCGAAACCTCCCGGCAGGACAACGAAGCCGTGAGCATACTTCATGAACATGACCTTTCGAACGAAGAAGTGCCGGAATGTCGCGAAACGTTGCTTGTCCACATAGCGGTTGGGTTTCTGCTCGAACGGCAGCTCAATGTTCACCCCCGCAGACACGCCACCCGCTTCCCGAGCCCCGCGGTTCGCCGCTTCCATGATACCGGGCCCGGCGCCAGTCAGGATATTGAAGCCCCGTTCGACGAGTTCTCGTGCCACTTGACGTCCCAGTTCATAGTACTTATCCTTCCTTCCCGACCGCGCCGAGCCGAAAATAGTGACAAGGTTGTCCTGTTTGGATAACATCGTGAATCCATCCACGAATTCCGCCATGACTCGGAAAACGCGCCACACATCGTCCTGTGCATTCATAAGATTGCGGAGCTCGATGTCCTGCCGTAGATCGTGCAGCGAAGGTTTTACGGAGTCGTCCATGTGTTTGCCCATAGTTTGGTTACGGAGAGCTGTGATGAGAATAGCTATCGTGTTGAGAGGAAATTGATCAGGATCTGTTTCCCGTGTGGTGTCGCAATTGATTCTGGATGGAACTGGACACCAAAAGTCGGGTACTCTCTGTGGCGCAATCCCATGATGGTACCGTCCGATGTCCAGGCGGTTACCTCGAAACAAGGAGGAAGAGTTTCTTTCTCGACGATCAACGAGTGATAGCGCGTTGCCAGAAAGGGTGATGGAACCCCGGCGAAGAGCTTGTCACCGCCGTGAAAGATCTCGGAGGTCTTTCCATGGCGAATCTCATTCGCCTTGATGATCCTGCCGCCAAGCGCTTCACCGATCACCTGGTGGCCCAGGCAGACCCCCAGAAGGGGAACGCCTTCATGGAATTGGCGAACGACGTCGACCGAGATCCCGGCCTGTTTCGGGGTGCAGGGTCCAGGCGAGATCACAATTCTCTCCGGCTTCATTCTCCGTATTTCGTCCAGCGTGATCCGATCGTTTCGTGCGACCGTCTGCTCGACCCCAAGCTCGCCGAGGTACTGGACAAGGTTGTAGGTGAATGAATCGTAATTGTCGATGATGAGCACCATATCGATCCGGCAGTCTCTCTTCTTCGGAATGTGCTTCTAGAGATCCCTGAGCATCTCGAGGGCCTTCAGGTTCGCCCGGAGCTTCTCCATCGTCTCCTCGTACTCTCGTTCCGGACGCGAATCAAACACGATTCCGGCCCCAGCCTGGAAGTACAGGGTTGAATCTTTGACGACAAGCGTTCGGATCGCAATGCAGGAATCGAGGTTCCCGGAGAAATCAATGTAAGCGATAGCGCCGCCATAGATCCCACGCTTCATGGGCTCCAGTTCCGCGATGATCTCCATCGCCCGAATTTTCGGTGCGCCGGTGAGCGTACCTGCGGGGAAGCACGAAAACAAGGCATCAAGCGCCGAAAGTCCATCGCGCAGGCGTCCGCTCACATTCGAGACAATGTGCATCACATGGGAGTACCGTTCGACGCTCATGAACTGGTCAACATTGACGGTCCCAAAGTGACTGATTCGCCCCAAATCGTTTCTACCCAGGTCGACAAGCATGAGATGCTCTGCCCGCTCCTTGGGGTCGCTCAGCAACTCTGCCTCGAGGCGATCGTCTTCTCCCCGGTCCCTTCCTCGTCGGCGCGTTCCGGCGATCGGCCGAGTCTCGACGACCCCCCGTTCCACCCGTACGAGCATCTCCGGAGAAGATCCTGCAACAACGAAATCTCCGAGGTTCAAGAAGTACATGTAGGGAGATGGATTGATGACTCGCAGCATCCGATAGAGATCAAACGCTGCGACCTGAGCATGCTGCTCCAGCCGCAGGGAGAGAACCACCTGAAAGATGTCACCGTCAGCGATATATTGACGGGCGCGCTCCACCGCTTTGCAGAAGTCTTGCTGAGAGGTCAGATAGTTCACCTCCCCATCGGTTTTTGCACGGGTCACTTCCGTGTCGACCCCTTTTCGCAAAATAATCTTCAGCCGGCGGATCTCTTCGACGGCTTTGTCGTACTCTCTGCGCAGCGCCGCTTCGGTCAGGCCGTCCCGTGGGACGTAACCGTTCGAGACGAGAAACATCTGGTGCCGGACGTTATCGAACACCAAAACGACATCATAGAAAAGCAGGAGCGCGTCAGGGACCTTCAGGTCATCGTGACCGACAACGGGCACGCGCTCCACCAGCCTGACAGCCTCATACCCGAAATAGCCTACAGCTCCCCCCGAGAGGCGAGGCAGCTCCATGCTCTGTGCGGTCTTGATGTGGCCAAAGATCTTCTTCAAGGCTTGCAGCGGAGGATCGGTCGAAGAAACGATCGTCGGCAGGAATTCTACGTCATCGTGAAAGGGCTTGATCGAGAACCGATTACCGCTGACCGTAAAGCTCATGAATGGATTGTAACCGAGAAACGAATATCGGCCCAGCTTCTCGCCCCCTTCCACACTCTCAAGCAGGAAAGAATAAGGACTTTCATCCTTGATCTTCAAGTAGACAGAAACGGGGGTCTCCGCGTCCGCAAGGACTGTTTCGTAGACGGGGATGACGTTGCCCTTCTTGCTCAGCTCCTTGAATTCTTCAAACGTGGTCATAACGCAAGAGAGAGGGAATCAGACGATGGGAAGCGAGTCATGCGCTCCGCGACCGCACCTCGCCAGCTGTCGCTCGGTTGAATCTAGATCTCTACGGAGGGCCAGTGGATCTCACAATCCGCGCCCTCGAAGCGCTGCACCAGCTTCCTGAACTCATCATCGACCGGCGTCGGTCGATTCGTTGCGGGATCAAGCCAGACGTGATAGGCGACATTGAAGGCAACGCGTTGGCCGTTGTCGACTTTCTCCATGAGGCCTTCCATCGCAAAACTGGAATTCTTGATGTAAGAGAATCTCGTGTAGACGTTCAGCAGTTCGTCGAAGTAGGCCGGCGACTTGTAGTCGATCTCGTTGCGGACGAGAACCACCTTCGATTTCCCCTGGATTGCGTTCAGGTCCACCTTGGCGCCGATCCGTTTCAGGTACTCGACCCTCCCGACCTCAAAATACAAAAGGTAGTTGCCATTATGGACGATCCCCTGCCAGTCCACCTCGTAATTACGAACTCGAACCTGAATCGTGTGCTTGAACTTCCGTTTGTCAGTCACCGGTCTCATTCCATAAACGCATTGGCCATACTGTTCGCTGCACTCCTCACCTGGTCCATTGAAACGTCGAGATGCGTCACGGCCCGAATCGCCGTATATCCCGCATCCGTCAGCAGGACGTTCTTCGCGCGCAAAAGGGCCAGGGCATCGGACGTCGATTTGCCGGTCTGGCCGATGTCGATGATGACGATGTTCGTCTGTACGGATGCAAGATCGATTGAAAGACGCGGGATCTTCGCGACATTCTCGGCAAAGAGGCGCGCCTTCTCGTGGTCCTCCCTGAGCCGCTCGATGTTATGGTCGAGCGCGTAGAGCGCTCCCGCCGCGATGATGCCCGCCTGGCGCATGCCCCCCCCAAAGACTTTTCTGAACCTGCGCGCTCGCTGGATCGTCTCTTCCGATCCGACGAGCGCAGAGCCCACCGGGGCACCCAGTCCTTTCGAGAAACAGACGGAGACTGAGTCGAAATGCTGCGCATAGTCGCGCGGATGGATTCCCGTCGCTACCCACGCGTTCCAGATGCGTGCCCCGTCGAGATGCATCTTCACTCCAATCGCTCTTGTGAATTCGCGGATCTTCCTGATTTCATCCAACGGGTAGATGGTGCCGCCGGCGCGGTTATGAGTATTCTCCAGACAAACCAGGGAGCTGCGCGGCATGTAGTAAGCAGCCGGCCGGATCGCCGGGGCAAGCTGTTCTGCACGGATAACGCCCCGCTCCCCTTGGATCACCTGAATTTGAACGCTCGACAGAAGTGACGGCGCAGCGGTCTCATAATTGAAGATGTGCGAGTCCGCCTCAACGAGAATCTCATCCCCAGGTTGCGTTTGAGCCTTGATCGCGAGCTGGTTTGCCATCACGCCTGACGGTACATACAGCGCCGCAGGCTTTCCCAGCAACTCCGCCACTCTCTCCTGAAGGCGATTAACCGTCGGGTCTTCGCCGAACACATCATCCCCCACCGGCGCGTCTGCCATCGCTCTTCGCATCGCGGCCGTCGGCTTGGTGATGGTATCGCTTCGGAGATCGATGAGTTCGGTGTTCATGGTTTCTCCCATGTTCGCTTTTTCGGAACGAAAGCCAAGATAACAATTAGTCCACCACAAAACAAACATGCCTGGGCAAAGATGTCTCCGTGTCTCGCGTAATATGTGCGGTCGTCGCTCGCCTCGATGTCGCCATCGATCGTCGTCGTGGTGTACAGCCGGGTTCGCTGGTGCATCTGCCCCAGCGGATCGATGAAGCCCGAAATGCCGCCGTTTGTGGCCCGTACGATCCAGCGACGATTTTCAATCGCGCGGAACGACGCGAAGCTGGCATGCTGATAGGCGCCGGAAGTGTTTCCCCACCAGCTGTCGTTCGTGATGATCATGAGGAACTCTGCACCCCGCTCGACAAACTGCCGCACGAAATCCGGATAGACAGATTCATAGCAGATCACGCTGGCGAACCGCACAGTGTCACCGGTTCGGAGCGGCAGGCCGAAGACCACGGTGTCCTGCCCCTTCCCCCACATTCCGATACCGACGTTCCACTTCAGCGGTTCGATCAAGAATCGAAATGTCTCTGCGTAGGGTATGCGTTCCGCAAAAGGAACGAGAACGATTTTCTTGTAGATCGGTCCGACAGGTTGGTGCGGCAGAAGAAGCGTCGCCGAGTTGAAATCGTCATAATAGGTCTGCGTCGAGTCAAGCTGGTTGGCCGTTACAGGTGCTTCTGCGGCATCATAGAATCGGGTGTACGGCAATCCGGTGAAGACCGGAACGCCGATTGAGTCGAGCTGCGCTCGCAAACCGGACCAAGAGAGAGCATGGTTTGGGAGAAGGATCCGGTAAGGAATCGCAGTCTCCGGCCACACGACAAGATCCGGATGCTTTGGAGCAAGGAGCCTTGTTTCATTCACCAACGCCGAAAGCTGTTGTTCGTAGGAATCGAATTTGGACGCGAAGCCTTCCCCCCATTTCTCCCACGGATCGATATTCGGCTGAACGATCCCGACATGAAGCTTGGCAACGAAATCTCCTCGAGCCGCGCGCGCCATGAGCACATTCCCCGCAAGCCAAGGCCCAAAGTAGATGATGACGAGCAAGGCCAGCGTTGCCAGCGCCGCGGGCATCCGAAACCTCCACTTTCGCGTCGCGAGGTTGACGACGAGCAGGAACGCGAACACGTTGAAAAGGACGATCAGGAACGAGAGACCGTAAACCGAGGTATACTCGGCGATCTGGATTCGGTGCAGATCGTACGCCTGGCTGTTGCCGAGGGTAATCCACGGAAAAGAGAACTCACTCAGCGCATGCGAGTACTCGCACGCAACCCAGAGGAATGGAAATGAGAGCAAGCCGGCAAGGAAGCCGAGCCGCCTTCGAATGAGGAGGAAGAGTAGGATAGGCACCCAGGAAAACAATGGGTGGACCAGCAGCAGAGCACCTCCTGCAGCCATCATCCACGCGTCGTGGCCGTGCGTGAACCCTCCGGTCCAGTAAAGCGCGATGATATGAAAGACGAGCAGCATGACATACGAGTATCTGAGGATCCTCCAAACGCTGTCGAGAGTCTCGACGAGAAGAAAAAACGGGACAAATCCCACGTAGGCCAGAGAATAGAATGGCGAAGGCGGGAAAGCGAAACCGAGCATCGCCCCCGACAGGACGGCCATCAGGAGCCGGTGCGAAACGCTCACGACCGACACGGCGGAGGGATCCGATCCTTCTTTCACGAGGATCCTCCTTTCTGAGGTCTTCGGCTCACCCACCATTGTTCAACCGCCCGGAAGATGAGGATAACGAGGGCGCCGCAAATCAGGCCGATGACCGATCCGGCCAGGACGTCGGACGGATAGTGGACGCCGACATAGACACGGGAAAATGCAACAATCACTGCGAACGAAAAGAACGCCCAGGTCCAGCGCGGCAGAAAGTACGCTAGGACAAGAGCCGCTGCAAACGTGTTGACGGCATGTGAGGATGGAAAAGAATTGCCGCTGCCGCAATTCACGAGCAGATGAACATCGACAAGTGCGTGGCACGGTCGCGGGCGCACGATGAGATATTTCAGAAGCGAACTATTCAGCTGATCGCTAAACGCTATCGTGGGGATCAGGAGGAGCGCAGCGAGCCGGCCGGGTGTCCTCCCTCTTAGGAGAAGAAGAAGCCAGAGAATCACCGCAAGCGACAATCCATACCAGTGCTGGTTGAGATCGGTGACGAAAGGGAGGACGGCGTCGAAGAGGCTGTTTCGGAGGCTGTGATTGCAGAGCGAGAAGATCATGCGGTCGATATTGGAGAAGAACTCCATCAAGGAATCCACCGTGCGGCGAGTGGCATCAACCGTGGTTGCCTGGCCTGCTATTGGCTGCAGATTTCTTATACAGGTAGCGTGCAAAAAGGATCAGTAGGGCGATGAGAACGACCAGCGTGACTGCCTTACTGTACGTCTCGAGGTACAAGGCAATTGCCTGCCAGTTCTCGCCCAGTTTCCTGCCGGCGAACAGAAGGATGAAATTCCACACGAGGGCACTGAGAAAGCAGAGCGCGGACGTTTTCAGAAATGGGAGCTCGGACATCCCTGCGAAAAAGGAGACGACCGCGCGGGTCCCGGCCAGGAATCGGTTCGCGATCACCACGAAGTACCCGTACCGTCGAAACCACCCCTCCACCTTATGAACACTCTCCTTAGGAATGAACCTGATCTTGCCTGCCTCGAGGATCTTCAGGCCAAACCAATCGCCCATCTTGTACATTGTCATGAAGCCAAGCGTGCTGGCGAAGGTCGTGAAGACCAGGGCTGTGGCGAAGTCAATCGTGCCGATCCCCGCCAGCGAGCCGGCGAATACAACCAGGACGTCGCTCGGAAATGGTGGGAAAATGTTTTCGAGGTACGCAATGGAGGCCACGAGTACGTACACCAACACCGGATTGAGATGGGCGAGGCTTCTGATCAGCTCTTCCACCGGGACTCTCAGCGCTTGTGCAAAGGAAGGATTGTCGCCACCGCCAGAGCCGCACCTCCTTCACCTCGACCGGCGAACCCGAGGCCTTCGTTCGTCGTTGCCTTGATAGAGACCTGATTCTTCCTGATGCCCAGTACTCGCGCGACGTTCTGGCGCATTCTGGGTACGTACTGCTGGATCTTCGGTCTTTGAAGAATCAGAGTCGAATCCAGATGCACGATCTCGAAGTCGTTGTCTCTGAGGAGCTTGCCCACACGATCGAGCAAGGCCAGGCTGGAAATGTTCTTGTATCTGCGGTTGGTGTCAGGGAAGTGCTTTCCGATATCGCCGAGGGATGCAGCGCCGAGGAGAGCATCACACATGGAGTGGATCAAGACATCGGCATCTGAGTGGCCCAGAAGGCCGAGACGGTACGGAATGCGCACGCCGCCGAGCGTCAGTTTCCTTCGCGACGCGAGCCGATGCACATCATATCCGATTCCCACTCTGGGCGTGCCAGGGTTCATCGAACCTCGAATCCCTTATGTCGATTCTGAAATTCCCTCCACTCAATCTTCAGGTCTGTCACGGCCGCGCTGCGGGGTCCTACCTTCACCTCTTTGATGAACTCCTCGATGAGCGATCGGTCCCCCTCAGCCTCTATCTCAACATCCCCGCTGTACAGGTTGCGCGCGTAGCCGGAGAGATTCAGCTTCATTGCAAGCCGATAGACGAAATAGCGAAATCCCACCCCCTGAACCATTCCCTGAACGATGATATGGACGCAGGCCTCCATCGCAGCACTCAAAATACAACTCCGATCGGTGAAAATCAAAGAACCGTATTCTGCTCAAGCGGCGGCGCTTCTGGGAGCCCATCACCTGGCCGGCATCGTCGACTATGCTGTGAGCTCATCGAGCGTGCGCCTCGCGAAATCGAGATTTTTGCCTGTAAGGTGTCCAACGCGCAAGAGAACTGAGGCAAGCGTTTTTCGCTTTACGCCGATCCGGATCGCTCCGCGGATATGTGAGTGGAGTTGTCTCTCATAGCATCCAAGCGCAAGGGCAACGACATTCACGATTTCGCGTTCGCGCAGGGTCAGACCGTTGCGAGAGACAATTCGACCGTAAGCATCCTCCACGATCCTCGCCGGCAAGTCCGGGTGCAATTCATCGAGGCGTCGAAGCAAGCGGTGGGTCTGTGGTCCAGAGATGCCTCTTGCCTTCGTCCGATCGCGTATAAAGCAGTGATGGAAGTGCAGACGCGGAGGCGAGCAGAGAGCCTGGTTTTCGGGATTGTTCGTCGCTTTTTCTGATTCATAACAACAAAGGGGCGAAGCGCATCTCCGCCCCTTTCGCCGACCAACCGAATGAGCCTCCTCGAGGATGAGCGCTCAAAGAAGCTTAGAGTGCCCGGAGCGAGACTTGAACTCGCATGCCCTTTCGGGCGCCGCCCCCTCAAGACGGTGTGTCTGCCAGTTCCACCATCCGGGCGAGCAATTTGAAAATTTCTAAACTTTGCAATTCTCAAATTGATGTGAGCGTGGATGGAATCGAACCATCGACCCTCTGCTTAAAAGGCAGATGCTCTACCCCTGAGCTACACGCCCGACCAGCACAGTGGCGACGTCAGGTTGAAGCCAGCGTGCGATATAATGTAGCCAAAATGATCGGCACTTTCAAGACAGTGCAAACCATTCGGTCAAGCCTGCGGCTCGGCGGTCGTGCTGGTTTCAGTCGGCTGTTTGGGGGGCTTCCCTCTGTACAAGATCCCCAGGGGGATGACGACACAATATCCCAGGACTAGCAAGATGGGCGCTACGACGAGTGGCATCATGCCATCCCACGGCTCCTGACTCAAGGCAATGTATCCGAGGACGATCAGCAGCAGTCCGATGCCGAGGATCTGATAGTTCCTCTTCGTGAACGGAAGGGCTGCCGTCTGACCCTTACGCTTTGCCGCGACTCTTGACGCTACTCGTGCCATTCGATTCTCCTTGTCTTGTATGCCAATAAAAAGCCCAGCGTTGGGGGGTACGCCGGGCTCGACCGTTTGAATGACGACAGTCAGGGGAGTAACCGTCGCCTTGGTCAAGCACAAATTTACATCATTTCAGGATAATGTCAAGTCTGCCGCTACAGCCTTATCAGGCGAGTGAACGGATTCCTGTAACAAGCTTTCCGTCAACCAGTTGTAATACCCGGTTCGCCCGCTTTGTCAAGTCGAGGTTATGGGTTGCGATGACAAACGTGAGCTTGCGTTTCTCGGCCAGGCTCATGAGAAGCTCGTGCAATTTGAGGCTGTTTTGCTCATCCAGATTGCCGGAGGGCTCGTCAGCAAGAATCAGTTGCGGGTCGTTCATGAGCGCGCGTGCCACAGCCACACGCTGTTGCTCCCCGCCGGAGAGTTCGCTCGGTTTATGATCCCTTCGATCCTCCAAGCCTACTTCCTGCAGCAGCTCCGTGGCCCTCTGGCTCGCCGCGATGAGGGCTTCTCCCTTGATCAATGCAGGCATTGCAACGTTTTCCATCGCCGTGAACTCCGGCATGAGATGATGGAACTGAAATACGAAGCCCAGCTTCTGGTTTCGAAATGCCGCCAACTCCTCTTCCGTCATCAAACTCAAGTCCGCGTCGTGAACGAATACTTTTCCCGAGGTCGGCCTGTCTAAACCGCCGAGCAAATGCAGCAGCGTGCTTTTCCCCGAGCCCGAAGGGCCTACGACGACCACAATCTCGCCTTCCCGAACCTCCATATCGACACCCTTCAGCACCTGCAATCTTAGATCCTTCCCCATGGTGTACTCTTTGTGAAGCAGTTCGACCCGCAGCACTGTTTTTCTTTCGACTATTCCCATCGAATCGCCTCCACGGGAATGAGGCTTGCCGCCCGCTTCGCCGGGTACAGGGCGGCCAGGGAGCAGAGGCCGATCGCCGTCGCGGTGACGACAGCGACATCGATCAGATGGACTTGCACGGGGATCGCAGGTATGATGTACACTGTGGGGTCGAGCGGGAAGAGATGGAAGCGGGATTGAAGGTAGACAAGAAATAGTCCGAGTCCCAGTCCCAGCAGGCTTCCGACGATGCCGACAAAGATCCCTTCGAACATGAAGATACGGACGATGCATTTGTTCGTCGCACCCATCGATTTCAGAATTCCGATATCTCGTGTTTTTTCGATGACCGACATCGTGAGAGAGCCGAGCAGATTGAACGATGCAACCCCGATGATCAGGCACAGTATGATATATGCCATCCAGCGCTCAATCTTCATGACCGAGTACAAGTCGCGATGAAGATCGTACCACGTCAGTACGCGGTACCTGGCGCCGAACCTCCCTGCCAGCAAATCCTTGAAATCGTCAGATTCATCGAGAGACTTCAGTCGCAATTCCACTCCGCTGATGTTCTTGCCCATGCCGAAGAGCGTTTGAGCGGCCCCCAACCCGACGAAGGCATAGTATGAATCGTACTCCTTGTTGTCGGATTCGTAAATACCGACGACATGAAACCGACGGATCACGGGCTGACCGAGCTGCAGGAGTGACATCTCAGAGCCGGCCAGGCTGACCACCGCCAGGGTGTCGCCCACAATTGCCCCCAGCCGATCCGACAGGGTCATGCCGAGGACGATACCGTCCCTCGGCCGCCCGCCGAAGTCGAGCTTTCCCAGGACCATCTTCTCCTTCAGCCCTGACACCGAAGCGATACGTCCCGGATCGATCCCCTTGATGTTGATGACACGGTTCAGGTTGTGCGAGACGACCACCGCTTTCCCCAGGGCAAACGGCGCAAGGCCGGCAACCTCCCCCTGCTGCTGCGCATACGCGACGATCGGCTCATAACTGCGAAGATCCGTTTGTTTCGGGCTCTCGATACGAAGATGCGGATCGAAATTGACAAGGATCGACGTGACCAGCCCGCCGAAACCGTTGAAGACAGAGAGAACAACGATGAGCGCGGCGACACCGATCGTCACCCCGACAACAGAAATGAAGGAAATGAGAGTGACAAGTCCCACCTGGCGTTTCGAGACAAGATAACGCACTGCTATGGAGCGCTCAACGCTCATGCCCCGAACCGAATCATGTTGATTGGATCCCGTTTCGCTGCGAGCCTGGAGGGTATCAGCGATGAGAGGAAGCACATCAGGAGAGTCAGCGCACTCACGATCACGAAGCTCGCGAGGTTCAGGTCGATGGGAACATGCGTCATATAGTAGATCCCCGGCGGCAGAGAGATGAGGCTGTACTTCAACTCAAGCCAACACAGTACGAAGGCCAGAATGTTGCCGAAGATCGTCCCAACGAGTCCAATGAACATCCCCTGGATGAGGAAAATCCGCATGATCTTTTTTCGGTCGGTACCGATGGTACGAAGGATCCCGATTTCCTTCGATTTCTCCATCACCATCATCAGCAGCGTACCGATAATGTTGACTGTCGCGACGACGACGATGAGGCCGATGATAATCGGGATCGGTTTCTTCTGCAGCTCGATCCAGGTGAAAAGATTCCGGTTCATCTGAAATGTCGTTCGAGCATAATACGGATAGCCGAGCTCTTCGGGTATCCGGGCGGTCAGGACGTTCAGCTGATCCAAATCGGAGACCAGAATGTCGAACCCGGACACCATCGGTCCAACTCCGAAGAGCCGTTGTGCGTCCTTGATGTTGATGTAGACGTACGATTCATCATAGTCTGCCATGCCCGTCTCATACAACCCCACAATCTCAAATTGCATCACACGCGTTTGGGAGAGGGAGAGCGACGGGCCACCGAGCGACAGCAGAAGGACTCGCTGACCAAGACCAACTTCGAGCTTCTCGGCAAGACGCCGCCCGATGATGACCCTTTCGACTCCCTTCTCTCGCGATTCCAGACCGTACGTACCCTCCACGAGTCTTCTTCTCGCGGCGGAAATATCGTTCTTCGGATCCACGCCTTTGATCAGCACGCCATCCGTCGAAAACGCTGAACGGATCATCCCTTCCCTGGAGACATAGGGCGCGATCTCAACGACCTCCGGATACTTCGACCTGACAAATTCTATCGTCTGGTTCGGGTTCGGCAGGACTTGGTTCTCGAAGCCCACCAGCTGCATGTGAGCCGTGAAGCTTATGACGTTCTCTTTGATCGTGCGCTCGAAGCCATTGAGCACCGAAAGCGTGATGATCAACGCGGCGACTCCCAGACTCACGCCGATAACGGCAATGAACGTAATGAACGAAATGAAACCACGATGGCGGCGGGAGCGCAAATAACGAAGGGCAATGAACAACGAGACGGGCATGCGTGTCGTATGGTGCGACAGGGCGCTCACTCGGCGGCCTACTTCTTCGTTCCCCATTCCAGCAGGTAGGATTTGATGAATTCGTCGATCTCTCCGTCCATCACGGATTGGACGTCACCCGTTTCGACCCCGGTCCGGTGGTCCTTCACCAAAGTATAGGGTTGAAACACGTAGGACCGGATCTGGCTTCCCCATTCGATCTTCTTCTTCGAGCTCTCGATTGCGCTCAGCCGCGCCTCCTCCTCCTCCCGCTTGAGCTGGTACAACCGGGATTTCAGCATTTTCATGGCTCGCTCCCGATTCTGAAACTGGGACCGCTCCTGCTGACAGGCGACGACGATGCTGGTGGGAACGTGCGTGATCCTCACGGCCGTTTCCACCTTGTTGACGTTCTGCCCCCCCTTGCCTCCCGAGCGGTACGTGTCAATCTTCAGATCAGCAGGATTGATCTCTATCTCGATATCGTCTTCGATCTCAGGATAGACGAACACAGATGCGAACGACGTGTGGCGCCGGGCGTTTGCGTCGAACGGCGAGATCCGCACCAAGCGATGCACACCACTCTCGGCTTTAAGGTAGCCGTAGGCATATTTGCCGATAACCTCAACCGTCGCACTCTTGATGCCGGCCCCTTCACCCTCGAGCATATCCGCAAGATTGACTTTGAACCCATTCCGCTCACACCAGCGCGTATACATCCGCATGAGCATCTGAGCCCAGTCCTGCGATTCGGTGCCTCCTGCTCCCGAGTGGATCGTCAAGAGAGCATTCTTCTCATCATCCACACCGCCGAGCATATTCTTGAACTCCAGCGCCTCGACTTCCTGCTCGAGCTTTTTCAGATCGTTGACGATCTCCTGGACAACGCCCTGCTCATTTGTCTCAGCCGCCAGCTCGATCAGGGTGTCCGTGTCTTCTGCCAAGGAATTCAGCTTCTTCCACGACTCAACCCACTCGCTGCGAGCGTTAATGTCCTGCATGACTTTCTGAGCCGATGCGTTGTCGTTCCAGAAGTCTGGCTCGTGCGTCTTTGCCTGGAGGTCCGCGATCTCCGATTCTTTCGTATCGAGGTCAAAGGTACCCCCTCAGAGAAACAAGTCTCTTCTTTTGTTCTTCAAGCTTCTCTTTGAGATCATCGAACATGGCTAAACCTTTATCTCTTCTTCAACATCGATTACCATGCGAAGCAGCGCAGCACTCAGCGTTTTTCCCTGAGCATCGTTTTTCAAGGACTTTATGCCCCCGCCGCCCAAGACAATCCCTTCGAAGTGTTTCTTCACTCGATCTGTCGTTACATACCGGTGAATA
>Ga0315282_10001287_pt1 | contig 47828 bp, 39 predicted proteins | sample YL17G07_20_MG_FD_203693 | JGI IMG/M metagenome (GOLD analysis project Ga0315282, IMG submission 203693) | Sediment microbial communities from Yellowstone Lake, YNP, Wyoming, USA - YL17G07_20 | ecosystem: Environmental > Aquatic > Freshwater > Lake > Sediment | place: USA: Wyoming | collected...
TACCTCCTCAACTCCTTCTCACTCATGCTCACTATGTCCCGTTCCATGGGGACATTTTAACGTTGCACTTAAAGGGGACATTTTCATGTTGCTAACACAGTTCGCCCCTCGGATTTGACAGACGCGCGAAGACAAGGTATGTTTAAGTATTGTATCGGTTGAAAGGGGCCTGGCAGGGCTCGGTTTGAACCACGTAACTTATTTAAAATATTAAAAATAAGACTGCTGAGGGACGCCGTGACCGAAGAAATTCTTCCGCACATTCACCGTATCGAGATTCCCCTGCCCAACAACCCGCTCAAAGCCACGAACTCGTACGTCATCACCTCGAGCGAGCGCAACCTGATCATCGACACCGGGTTCAACCGGAAAGAGTGCATGGACGCCATGCAGGCCGGCCTCAAGGAACTTGACGTCGATCTGACCAGAACCGACTTCTTTGTGACCCACCTGCACGCCGATCACCAGGGCCTCGTCTCCTCGCTGGCCGCGCCCGACGCCCGGATTTACATGGGCAACGAGGACGCCAAGCACATGGAGGCGGGCGGGGGTTTCCACGAGATGACCAAGTATGGGGGATTAAACGGTTTTCCGGCGGACGAGCTTGAGAGTGCCCTGTTCAATCATCCGGGATACAAGCATGGTCCAGAGAAGCCGGTGACCTGGACCCACGTCAAGGAAAGGGACGTTCTGAACGTGGACGGGTATCGGCTGGAATGCCTGGAGACGCCGGGCCACACTTGGGGGCACATCTGCCTGTACGAACCGCACCATAAGGTCTTTTTCGCCGGCGACCACATCCTGGGCGACATCACACCCAACATCCAGGCCTGGGCCGGCGATGAGGACCCGTTGGCGGCCTATATACAAAGTCTGAATAAAATAGCAGAGTTGGATATGAACTTGGTACTGCCGGGCCACCGCAGCCTCATCCCCAACGGACGCAAGCGCATCCGGGGTCTGAAACGCCACCATCTGGCGCGGTGCAACGAGGTCCTGGACATTTTGCGGGAAAACGGCGGATTCAGCGCCTACCAGACCGCCTCGAAAATGACCTGGGACATCAAGGCCGATCACTGGGAGGATTTTCCTCTCATGCAGAAGTGGTTTGCCACCGGCGAGGCCATTGCGCATCTGCGCTTCCTGGAACACCGCGGCCTGGCTAAGAAAAATCTCGATTCACAGAACATCTTCCTCTACACCCTCACCCACGAGGAGAACCGGCTTTTAACCGTGGACTGAGCACGCACGCTCTGGTGGGAAAGGAGGAAGACCGATGGTACGCATGGCCGGACGCCGCGCGATCATGAATATCTTCCAGGCCGAGGGCGTCGAGTACATCTTCGGAAATCCGGGAACAACCGAGCTGGGCTTCATAGACATTCTTAGGGATTTCCCCAATATACGTTATATTCTGGCCCTGCACGAGGGCGTGGCTCTGGGCATGGCCCATATGTACGCCAACGCCTCGGGCAAGACCGGCGTGGTGAACCTCCACGTGGCGCCTGGGCTGGGCAACGCCCTGGGCATGCTCTACAACGCGGCCGTGGGCAAGATGCCGCTCGTGGTCACAGCCGGGCAGCAGGACACCCGCATCCTGGTGCGGGAACCCTTGCTCTCTTATGACTTAGTGGCCATGGCCCGACCCCTGTGCAAATGGGCCGTGGAACTCAGACACACCAGCGACATCCCGGTCGTGCTGCCGAGGGCCTTCAAGGTGGCTCAAGACCCGCCCCGCGGGCCGGTCTTCATCTCGCTGCCCCACAACGTTCTCGATGACGAAGCGGACCTGGCCCTGCCGGCGCCGCAGCAGGTCTTTCGCCGCATGAGGCCCGATCCCGAAGGGTTGGCCGCGGCAGCCGATCTTCTGGCCGCAGCCCGAAAGCCGGCCATCATCTGCGGGGACGGCGTGGCCGCGTCTCAGGCCCAGGCGGCTCTTGTTCGCCTAGCCGAGGCGCTGGGCGCACCCGTTTGGGGGTCCCTCATTCCAGGGGCGGTCAACTTTCCGATGTCTCACGGACAGTATCGGGGCCAGCTCACCGGCGAGTATGCAGCCATCCAGAGGGCCTTGGGCGAGGCGGACGTGGTGCTGGCCGTGGGCGCCGGTCTGTTCCCCGAAGTCTTTTACTCGCCGGGCGCTCCTCTGCCGGACGGCTGCCGGCTCATTCAGATCGACGATGGGGCCTGGGAGATCGGCAAGAACCTTCCTGCGTCGGTGGGCCTCCTGGCCGACCCCAGACTCGCCCTCGAAGAGCTGCTCGAAGCGGTCACCTCCCGTCAAAGAGTGGAGGCCGGGGAGCAAGCGGGGCAGCGCCGGGAGGCATTGGCCCTGCTGAAGAGGCAGGAGAACGAACGGTTGGAAAGGCGCCAGCAGGAAAAATGGGACGGCGTGCCCATCTCACCGGCTCGGTTAATGGCCGAACTTGGGCTCTGCCTGCCCGAGGGCGCGGTCATTTACAACGAATCCATCACAGCGGCCGCGGACGTGATGCGCACCCTGCCGCTGGACCGGCCCGGCTCCTATTTCGGCAACCACGGCGGCGGGATCGGCCAGGGCCTCCCCGGCGCCCTGGGCGTCAAGCTGGCCCTGCCGGACCGGCCGGTCATCGCCATCGTGGGCGATGGCTCGGCCATGTACACCATCCAAAGCTTCTGGACGGCCGCCCACCACGGCATCTCGGTCGTCTATCTCATCCTGAGCAACCGGAGCTACCGCATCCTGAAGTTCAACCTGAATCGATACCGTCGCTTGCTCGGCCTGAGCCCGGAGTCGGACTACCCCCATATGGACCTGGCCGCACCGCCGCTGGATTTTGTACGGCTGGCCGAGGGCATGGGGCTTAAAGGCCGGCGGGTGACCGAGCCGTCCGAGCTGGGACCGGCGCTTCAGGAGGCGCTGGGACTTGGCGGCCCCTATGTCCTGGAAGTGGTGACCGAAGGCCGGGGACCCGGGGAGTGAGCCCCAGCCTAGACAGGCCGGTATTCAGACCAGCAGGCCGCCGCCGTCGATCTGAAGCACGGTGCCCGTGGTGTACTCGTTCTTCATCAGATAGATGACGCCGGCCGCGATCTCATCGGGCCGGCCGATCCGACCGGCCGGCGCTCTCCGGCTGTAAGCGTCGACAATCGCCTGGCGGCGCTCGCCGTAGCCATCCAACATGGGTGTGTCCACCAGTCCGGCTCGGACGACGTTGACCCGCACCGGCTTAAGCTCCAGAGCCACGCCCCGGGCAAAGGCCTCGACCGCCGCCACCGCGGCCGAGCCGACAGCCCCGCCCGGCATGGGGCGCACGGCCGCGTTGCCGGACATGTAGGTGATGGAACCGCGCTGGCTGATGCGGGGGGCGGCGAAATGCGTAGCGTTGTAACAGCCCCAGAACCTTCTCTCCAGGACCGGGCGGGCTTTCGACATCTCCGTCTCCGCCACCAACCCCGGCCGGGCCGTGCCGGCCGAAACAAAAAGATGGTCGAGCGTCCCGACAGCCTCGAAGAGACGCTTCATCGACTCGAAGTCGGCCATATCCGTTGCCACGGCCAGCACTGGCCGGCCGAGCGCGTCCCTTGCCCGCTCCAGTTTCTCCTGGGAACGCCCGGCGATGACCACCTCGGCCCCCTCGTCCAAGGCCGCCTGGGCCGCGGCCAATCCGATCCCGGAACTGCCGCCGATGACCACGACTTTATGCCCTGTCAGCTCCATGACTCCTCCTAATTGTTACGAGCCGGTCTAGAGACCTGGCGGTCTCCCGGCAGTCGGCCCGCGCCTGAATACGGTACGAAAACGGATAGATAAAGGCAAGCCTTTCCCCGCCTGAGGGACCGGACGCCCGGCCGTCTCGCTTTCGGAGGATTTCTGGTGGTTCGGAACGGGCAGAGGTTGGGATCAGATCGTGACCACAGACGGCAAGGGCTTGATGAAATGCTGGCGCAGGCTGTAGGAATAGGCCCCCACGTTGGGCACCATGAGCACGTCCCCGGGCTCAATCCCCTGCCCGAAATACCCGTATCCCCAAACGTCATGCGGCGTGCACAACGACCCCAGCACCAGACAGGGTTTTTCTTCCAGGGCCGGCCGCGTCAAGTTCATGAGAGGGATATAGTCCGTCTCGAGCCGCTCCCAGCCCAGGGCGTTGGTGCCGGCGTCGGTGACGACCAGGTCCGACGCCTTCTTGTCCACGACCGAGATGAAAAGGTGCATGGCCTCGGTGCATATCCACCGGCCCGGCTCGAAACAGATGCGAGCGGAAACGGCCGGGAAGAGATGGGCCTTGATGGCCTCGCCGAGTCGGTCGGCAAAGGTCTCGATCGGCGTGCCCGGACGCCTGAAATGTTTATCCAAAGGGCCGGGCGGAAGCCCCGCAGCCTCGCGCAAGCGCCCGGCGGGCGTGCCGGCGACCTGAAGCCACTCGCCTTCTGCGGGCCAATAGCCGCCGCCGATGTCAATGAATTCAATACCTTCCCTGAACGCGGCAGGCATCGGGGCGAGCTTTCGTCCGAGCGCCTGGATGAAGGTCACCTGAGCGGCGGGGTCCATGTTCCAACTGGTGTGAAACTGGAGTCCTTGAAGGCGGACATGCGGGCAGTCCTGGGCGGCCGCGGCAAAGGCGGGCAGGTCCTCGAGCGGGATGCCAAATTTTCTCCACAGGCCTCGCGGGTCGGTGGTCAGACGGACCCCGGCCCGCACGGTTTGGTTCAGAGACGCGGCCGCGCGCTCGAGACGCCCGAGCTCGCCAAAGCTGTCCATGAGAATAACGACCCGGTCCGCCTGCCCGGCGGCCAGGAGCAGCTCCGCGTCCGTCTTGCCGGGTCCGCTGAAAACGATGTCCCGAGCGCCCAGACCCAGGGCCGTCTCGAGCTCCAGTCCGCTGGATACGTCCAGCCCGAAGCCTGATCCAAGCAGCGCAGCGGCTACGTCCGGGTGGTGGTTGCTCTTCACGGCGAAATAGCAGGAGACCTCGGGCAGCACCCGTTTAAACGCCTCCCGGAATCGGCCGGCTTTCTTTTTAAGAACCGAGGAATCTAAGAGGCAGAAAGGCGAGGAATGGGTTTCAAGCAGCTTTAGGTAGCTATCCTTCCGATCAAAACAGCGGCGGACAAGGGAGAGGAGTTCCTTGGGCGGAAGCTCGGGAATCGCCTCGAGAGCCGTTGCCGCCAGTTCCACCGCCTCATGCACGTCCTCGCCGGCCATGCGCCGCGACTCAGCCGATGTCCACGATCAAGCGATGGAGAATCTCCTGACACTGAGCCGACAGGTCGCCGTTCTCGTCAGGCCGGACCAGGGCGTGGCCCAGGTACCAGGAGTCGTAATCGGCCGGCGGCATCTGGATGAGGTGCCCCGGCTCGCGCATGAGCCGCACCTCCAGAACCCGCTTATCCTCAAGGAGCGGGCCAGGGTCAATCTTTTTGAGCACCCCGCCGTGCGAGGCGTGCAGGCGCAGCCCCACGTACACGCGACCGCCGTTGCCCGACGGCAGCTCAAGCGGAAGATTCTGGGCCAAATCGAGATTCAGCCCCAGCGTGTCCAGATTCCAGGCGCGGCGCAGCAAAAAGGGTAAACAATCCCCGCCCGGCCGGGGGGCAATTTCCAGAAGAAAGACCTCGCCGTCCCGCACCAAAAAGTCCAACATGCCCAGCGTCCGCTCCAGCCCCACGGACCGGGCGGCGTCAAAGACGAGCCGCCGGAACCGCTCCAGATCGACCCCGACCGGCAAGGCGGCCGGTAAAATATACCCCCGAGCCGTGCCCAGCGGCCCGTCCGAGGCCAACATCTTGCGAGACAGCCGGATGATCTTCAACTCCTCGCCCTGGGCCAGGAAATCGCAGCTATACTCCTCCCCTTCGATAAACTCCTCAGCGATGATCCAGGTGATCCCGGCGGGATGACGATACAGCCTTTGGGTGCGGCGCTGGCGAAGCCCATTGAAAATCTCGTGGAAGGCCTTGCCCACGGCTTCCTCGCTGTCGCCCAGGAAGATCAGCTCACTGCCGCTGCCGCTGCGGGGTTTGAGCACGAGGGGCCGGCCCAGTTCCTTAAAAAACTGTATGGCGTCCGTTTCCGAGCGGATCATCCGGGTCCGGGGACAAGGCAGGCCCTGCCGTCGCCAGAGGTCCTTGGTGCGAAACTTGTCGCGGCAGTTATCAACCGCTTCCGGCGAGGGGTAGGGCACGTGATAGTCCTGGGCCAGCGCGGCCGCCAATTTCATGGATTCGCAGTCGAAAGCGGCGATGCCGTTGAGGGAAAGCCCGCTTTGGACCAAATGCCGCTCCAGAGTTTCCCGAACTTGATCGAAATCGGCCAGATTCAGGCAGAGCTCTTCATCCGGAGAGGGCTTCGGTTCTGCGGCCAGCCGCCGGACCTGGGGATCGGTCAGGAAAAGGGCGCGCCCGGGCCACCGCTGGCGTATCCAGTCGATGTATTCGGGTGTGGTGCCGACAACCAAGACCTTCACGTTAGACGACATAGGCTGCCGGACTTCCTCCCAAATTTTCGCAAAAGGCCGGCTCTGCACCGGGATGTTGAAGCTGGTATAAAGGACGGGGGGTCAAGTGGAAACGGGCCTTCCACCCGAAGTCGCCGCAAAGGAAATCCACCACTTCCAGCCCGCGGGCACAGGCCCATTCGAGGTGATGAAAATTGATCAGCTTGGCCACGCCGGGAAAGTCGGGGCTGACGCCGCCGGCCAACAGGGTATAGGACGATCCCCAAACGGCGCCGATGTCCACAGCCGCCACTTTCCCGCCAAGCAGGACCGTGGTCACCCGGAGCATGCCCTGCCCCTCAAGCCAGGCCACCAGGGCCTCGACCGAGGACAGAAACCGGTCGTCGTGAAAATAAGACCGCTCCTCAAAAGCCGAAAGGTTCAGCGAAAAGACATGCTCGACATCGGCCAACCGGTCATACCGATAGGCCAGACCCGGCGTCTTGACCGCGTCCAGCTCCCGGCCGAGCTTCTTGCGGGACTTGCCGGAGAACTCCTGAAGGTAAGTGTCAAAGGAACAGTTGTAACGCCGCGGGAAGAAGAGATACCCGACCTCGTCCACCTCGGCTCCGGTCTGCACCCCTTCCGGGCTAAGATAACGAAGGCGGACCGGTCCGGGGACGTGGTCCAGCAGCTCCTGCCTCACCTCCGCGTCCCGGGCCACGATCCGGTTCTGCTCCAGCCAAGTCTCCCCATGCCAGGTTTCCCCGGGAAAATGACCGAAACATCCTTCTTCTTCGATCCAGCTCAAGGCCAACAGGCCCACCGTCTCACCGGACCGCTCGGCCGCCAGAAAGAGCGGACGGCGACCGAACGGTCCCTGAAAACATGCCCGCACCGGCCAAAGGTCGAAAAGGCCAAAGCGGGGCCACTGGCACAGCCAAAGGCGACGAGCCGCCTCGAGGTCCTCGATCAGGCGTATCTCAAGCATACCCCGCGGCCTCAGTACCTGAAATTCACCTGCAGGACGCTGTCGCTCCCGCCGAAGAAGGCCTGAGCAAAGTTTCTGACCTTTTCGGGGTCATATGGTTTACAGGAAAAAACATCCAAATAGACCGCGTTCGTCAGGTTGGCGAAATGGGCTGAGATCAGCGAGGTCTCGATCAACTGCACCATGGAGTACCCTGCCACGCGTTCATCCTCCCCAAAGTGCACGACCAGCGTTTCACCGAAACGCTTCATGTCGATCAGATCGCAGAGCTCCACCACAAAACGACGGATCGCTTCCGCGTCCCGGATAGTATCCGGGGCGCAGTCGTAAATGTCAATGGCCGAGGCGATGCCCCAGACCCCTAGGGCCGTGGCCTGGGCCATGATCGCCTGGCCGTCCCGGCCCTCTTGATCCTCCGTGCTCAGCCGTGCCTCCGTCACCCGAACCGCTTGTCTCACCGTGTGTACCCTCCTTGGCCGCCCCACCCCTTCGATTTGAGGTCGGACGGCAGCTCTAAAGTTGCGTTTCATCGTCCCGAGCGCCCTTCCGCCAGGGTCAGCGTGTCAGGTGCGCTCCGGACAGCGGCTGGGCCTCGCTGGGCCGGGGCCTCAGTCATCCTCGATTTCGTCCCAAAAAGCCTCTTTGGGTGTTTTCCTGCGGTGCGACCGCTTACCTGAACTCTTTTTTTTACTCTTGCGCAGAAGATTATCTTCGTCCTCTTCCGCGCCACCCCACCACTTGCGATTTCCTTTCTTGACCGCTTCGCCTTCGTGAGAGTCGCTCAAGACTACTTCTCCACAACCAGCCTCATTTCTAGTTGCTCACGGGTCGCCCAGCAATCGTCTTTTTACAAGCATATTTCGTGCCAAACAGAATCATTTCATAAACTATTGAAATTAAACATGAATTATTTTAAGAAACATCCGGGTTTTTGTAAAAAAAAGTATTGACATACTGATATGGAATAATTTATGTATTTACTTGCCAATCATGGGGCATCCGGCTGGGGTGGGGAGCCAGTCTAGGGCCTCCCTGGGTCACCAGACCAGGGGTTCAGGCCCGCCAACGGTCCCCGAGAGGCGAAACCGCCGGATTAAGACGCCAGAAAGAGGAAACGAGATACCGAAACATCGATTAACCCTGGAAATCCGGGCCGGGAAAAGGCTCATCCGGGGGCGTTCAGGAGGTTGAAATGATTCCTCGTCTCATCCTGGCCATTCAGGACCAGGGTCTGCAAAAGCACCTCGAGCGCATTTTTTCCGAGGACGACGTTCGGGTGGAATGTTTCGGTCATGCCGCCGCGGCCTGGCAGAAGGTGGTGCGCAGTTGCGGGGACGTCATCGTCATCAGCGAATCCCTGCTTCCCCGGCCGTCCGATACCAGCATTATCCTGCTTAACGACCTGCCCGAGACGCCCATCACGGTCATCCTCAACGACCACGACGACTCCGAAGACCTGGCCCGGCTGACCGCGGCCGGGGCCGACGTGGTGTTATACGCGGGGCTGCCGAGAAAACGTTTGGTGGAGGCCATTGGGACCACCCTCACCTCCCGGCGGCAGTTCCTGCAGAAGGAGCGCTTCGGCCGGCGGGGCATGACCAATCCCAAGATCAGCGACTTCGTCTCGGACAGCGAAGTCACGCGGCTCTTTATGGAAGAAGTGCAACAGCTCATCCCCAGCGACTCGCCCATGCTGCTGCTCGGCGAAACCGGCGTCGGCAAGGAACATCTGGCCAGGGCCATCCACGGCGAAAGCCCCCGCTCCTCCGGACCCTTCATCGCCGTCAACATGGCCGCCGTTCCGGAGCAGCTCCTCGAAAGCGAACTCTTCGGGCACGAACAGGGCGCCTTCACCGGCGCCATCCGCTACCGCCGCGGCGCCTTCGAGCTGGCCCACAGCGGCACGCTCTTCCTGGATGAAATCGGGGAAATGCCGCTCAACCTGCAAGCCAAACTTCTGCGGGCCCTCCAGGACTACGAAGTCAAGCCCGTGGGCGGCGAAAACCCGATCTGGGTGGACGTGCGCGTCATCGCCGCCACCAGCCGCGATCTGGAAAAGGCCTCGGCCGACGGCAGTTTCCGCATGGACCTCTTCTATCGGCTCAGCGTGCTCACCCTCACCATCCCCCCGCTCCGGCAGCGCAAAGAGGACATCCCGACCATGGCCCAGCGCTTCGTCGACCTGTACCGGTACAAGGTCGGCCGCGACGTCCGAGGCTTTTCCAGGCCGGCCCTCGACGCCCTCCGCTACTACAACTGGCCGGGCAACATCCGGGAGCTGATGAACGTCATCGAACGGGCCATGCTGCTGTGCCGGAGCGACGAAATCTCTCTTGCGGACCTGCCCCACGTCTTTCATGACGGCCTGTCCCATACCGAGCGTACCCCCCCGGAACAACTCCTCTCCCCGGACAGCTGGACCGGCCTCACCCTCCCGGAAGTGCAGCAGCAGGTGGAGGAACGCGTCGAAAGGATGTATCTGGAGATGGTGCTGCAAAGAACACGGGGACGGGTGGGCAAGGCCGCCAAAGTGGCCGGAATCCACCCCCGAAGCCTCTATAATAAAATGAACCGCCTGGGTCTACGCAAGGAAAATTTCAAAAACGCGCTCGGCTCGGCCTGATCCCCGGTCCGGCTGAACACCCCCGGCCCGAGGGGCAAAAATCCAAGCCGGAACGGTCAGCCATGCTTTCATTTGAGAACCACCCCTTTCAAGCCGCCGGAGATGAGGCTGGCGAGGTTCAGGAAGACCTGGGGCAAGGCCAGTCCGCCCGGGGAAGCCAGGTATTTCGGCTGCCAAACCGGATCGAACTTCTTCTTGTACTGGCGCAGCCCCTGGAAATTATAAAAGTGCTCGCCATGCAGGAAAATAAAAGCGCCCAGACGGCTCCATGTCGGCGCCAGCGCCCGTGCCTCAAAGCCGGACAAGGGGACCATGCCCAGGTTGAACCAACGATATCCCTGCCGTCGACCCCAAAGCATCGTCTGAATGAACAGGTACTCCATGACGCCGGCCGAAGCCTCGGGCCGATAACGCATGAGGTCCAGGGAAAGCTCTTCCCGGCCGGCGCTTGACCAGATGTTGGCGAAACCGACGAGGCGATCTTCCATGAAGACCACGGCTGCCGGGCCTCGCGTGAGGTAGTCCGGGGAGAAGAAGCCGAGGGAAAAGCCTTTCTCCCGGGTATGCTTCTGCGCCAGCCAGGCATCGGAGATCTCCCTGAGATCGGCGAGCCGTTCCGCCGCCCGGTCGGGCTCGAGGATCGCAAAGCGGTAACCGGCCTTCTCCATTTTGGTCTGGGTATGGCGCAACCCCTTCCGGCCTCCTCCTTCCAGAGAGAACTCGGCCAGCGGCACGCGAGCCTCTTCGCCTATTTTCAAAAGCGCCAGCCCCAGATCCAAATAGAGGGGCAGACTCTCATGGCCCACTTGGTAAAAAACCGGCCAGCCGCCGTAACGATCGGCCATCTCACGAAAGCGCCAGACCAGCTCGAGCCATTCCTCGCGCGGACCGACCGGGTCCCTGAGAGCGATCCAGCTTCGCCCTTCCACGCCATACATGATGAAGGCCTGGTCGCCAGGGCTGAAAAGGAAGAACTTGTCTCCGAGCAGGGCCAGGTTGGCGGCCGTGTCCGGTGATGTCCGCACCACGGCCGCCGCCTTGGCCAATTCCGACGAGGTCGTTCGTACCGGCGCCGGCGGTCCCGGTCTCATCAGACGAATCACGGCCACCACCAGGGCCAGCGCCAGGACGCCGACGGTGGCCCGCAGAAACCGCGGGGCATTCCCGGCAAAGGCGAACTGCCACCACAGGTTGTTCGAGTATGCCAGGTGCCGATAGACGAGCAGGCCCAACCAGAGGGAAGCCCCGGTTACGATCAGGATGGCGGCGATCCACTCGGCGCTATACCGCTGGCTGAACAGGGAGGACTTGCGATAGAAGTATTTTCGGCTGGGCAGGAGGCCGGCCGCGATCAGGGCCAGGATGACCGCTTCCTCGTAGTCCAGCCCCTTGAGGAGCGAGGCGGCGATGCCTGTGGCCAGGAGCGCGAGCGACAGCACCCAGGCGGCGTCGAGCCGGCGCTGGAGGCCGCGGCCGAGCAGAATGAGCCCCATGCCCGCCAGGGACCCGAGGAAATGAGACAGCTCCAACAGCGGCAGCGGCACGATGAAACGGAGCACGTCCAGACGCTCATCCACCGCCGGCGTTGCGCCGGACAAGAGCAGGATCGCCCCGCCCACCATGACCGCGATCCCGATTACCTGCGGAAGAAACGGGGAGGCCATTTGGCCGACCAGTCTTCCCAGGCGGGCGGGCACGGCTTTGTGCTGCAACAACTCCCGCCCACCCAAAAGCAGGGAAGCCACGGCCAATGGCAGCCAGTAGTACAGGACCCGATAAGCCACCAAGGCGGCGAAAATTTCCGGAGCCGGATGCGCCGCGGACAGGAGAAGAACGGCCACGGTTTCAAACACGCCCAAACCGCCGGGCACCTGGCTCACCAATCCGAAAAGTTGCGCCAGCAGGAAGACGCCCAGGAACCCGGTGAGGGAGAAACCGACGGGAGGACCCAGGAGCACCAGAAGAACCCCGCCCGCCACCAACCAGTCCAGCATGGCCAGACCGATCTGCATGGCCACCAGCGGGCCGGACGGTGGGCGGAATTCCCAGGTCCTGATCTTCAGCGGCCCCTTCCTCGCCTGGCTGATGATCGCGTAGGCCGCGACCACGGCCAGCATCACCAGGCCGAGCAGCCTGAGCGAGCCGAACGGGATGTGAAGCGCCGCGGGAAGAGCCATGGGGTAAGCCACGAAAACCAAGCCGCCTAGCGCCAGAAACCCCAACCAGAGGGTTAGGGTGCAGAAGGCAACCACCTCAGTGACTTCCAGGGCCGAAAGCCCCCAGGCCGAATAGAGACGATACCGCACCGACGCACCGGCGAGCATGGAAAACCCGATGTTGTTGCTGAAGGCGTACCCGATGAAAGAAGCCAGTCCGATATTCCTGTAAGGCAGTGGGCACCCGATATAACGCAGCGCCAATGCGTCATAGCCGGTCATGACCGTGTAGCTGAGCAGGGTCAGACCGGCGGCCGCCCAGATGCGGCCGGGCATTACGCCGCGGAGGGCAAGGAGGATCTCATGAAAATTGTAGATTCGAAGCTCATGATGCAGCACCCAGGCTGCGGCCGCGAACAGAATCACGCTGGCCGCCGGGCCCAACAGCCCCCGGGCGCGGTTCGTCAGCCTTTGAGGCACGGCGAATAAGACTCCCGGCGATAAAAGCCGCGCTTGAAAAACCCGGCCGACGGCGGATAAGCCGCGGGGAGCGCGATCATGGCCGCCGCGGGCCGAGCAGGAAGAGGTTCAAATCCCATGAAACCGCCGAGCAAGGTGAGACCGTTGCAAAACATAGGATGCCGAGACGAAATCGAGAAGGGCGAGGATCGAAGCCGCAGGAATATTACTATATTTCGAGGACTTCGAGCCGAAGCCCGACACTGAGTTCGGCCAGCAGCCGAAGTTTTGCAATGGTCTCAAGGTATAGGGCGACACCCAGGTCGCGGACTGGACCGGCGAAGCGGCTCAAGCCCCAAGCCGGGGACACGCTCGGCTTTTCGCCTCTACTCTTGGTCCAACACCTCTCGGACCTTTTTCGCCAGTGTCGTCAAGGAAAAGGGTTTCTGGATAAAATGAATCCCTTTTTCCAGAACCCCCCGGTGAGCGATGGCGTTGGCCGTGTAACCGGACATGAAAAGAGATTTGATATTGGGTTTCAAGACGCGGATTCTCTCCTCCAGGTCTTTGCCATTCATGTTCGGCATCACCACGTCGGTCAGGACCAGATGGATATCGCCGGGGTGTTTCTCGCACAGGGCAATGGCCTCAAACGGCTCGCCGGCTTCAAGCACTTGATAGCCGGACCGCTCCAGGATCGTCTTGGCCAGGCGTCGCACCTGGCCCTCGTCCTCCACCAATAAAATGGTCTCGTGGCCGCCTGCCGTTCCGGTCTTCAGGGTCGGCGCGCTCTGCGCCTTTTCCTCGCCCACATGACGCGGAAGGTAGATCTTGGCCGCGGTTCCCTGGCCCAGCTCGCTGTAAAAATTAACGAATCCGTTGTTCTGCTTGACGATGCCATAAACCGTGGATAGGCCGAGACCGGTGCCCTTGCCTTCGCCTTTTGTGGTGAAAAAGGGCTCGAACACGTGCGCCAGCGTCTCTTTGTCCATGCCGCACCCGTTGTCGCTTAGGGCCAGCAACACGTATTCACCCGGCGAGAAGCCCAGGTGGTCTTGGCAATAGGCTTCATCCAAGGTGATATTGCCCATTTCGATCGTCATCTTGCCACCGTCGGGCATGGCATCCCGGGCATTGACCGCCAGGTTGGCCACGATCTGGTCCAACTGGGAGGGGTCCATGCTCACGGACCAGACGTACTCAGGGAAAACGAACTCCAGATCGATGTCTTCGCCGATGATCCGGCGGAGCAGAAATTCCATGCCCTTCATCTGCTCTTTCAAATCGATCACCTTGGGCGCGATGGTCTGCCGACGGGAAAAGGCCAGAAGTTGCCGGGTGAGATTCGCGGAGCGCTCGGCTGCCGCCTTGACCTCGCTGAGGTCCTTGTAGATGGGGTCGGCAGGGTTCAGGTCCGATAGGATCGTCTCGCTGTACCCCAGGATGACGCTCAGCATGTTGTTGAAATCGTGGGCCACGCCGCCGGCCAGTCGTCCCACGGCCTCCATCTTCTGGGCCTGAATCAACTGGTCGCTCAGTTTCTTCTGCTCCTCCTCGGCCAGCTCTTTGGCTTTCCGCATTTCCAGGTTGTACAGGGCGAAGGCCAGGTCTCCGCCCATGTCCGCGAACAGGCCCTGCTCCTCCGCGTCCACGCCCAGAGCGTGATCCATCGCCACCGCCAAGTACCCGAAAATGAGATCCTGGTGCCTCAGCCGCACACTCATGGTGTCCGTGGCCCGGCACATGGCGGAGATAGGGCAGGGAGCGCAGACCCGCTGCCGGTCCGACAGCAAATAGACTGAATCCAGGGCACGCGCCTCCTCGCAACAAGGCGGCAGATAGCCCTTATCCAGGTACTCGGCCAGAGTCTGGAAGACCACCCCGATACCCGCTTCTGCATACGCTTCCGGCTTGCCTGCGGCATCGGTCAGGATGATCTTGGCACTTTGATACCCCCGGGTTTCCACCAGGACCTGGCAGACCTCCCCAATCAACTTTTGCGGCTCCTCGGCCCGAACGATCAGGCGGTTCACGTCGCGGATGGCCCTGAGCACCTGGTTGAGGTGGTGGATTCTCTCCTCGGCCCGCTTGCGTTCGGTGATGTCCCTGGTAATGCCCAGGAGGCTGATGGGAGACCCTTGCGCGTCGCGGAGAAATTTGATCCGCGCTTCCGTGGAGATAATGGAACCGTCCTTACAGACTTCCTGAAGCTCGATCAGGCTGGAGCGGTTGGGGTCGCGGCCGGGCGTTTTCTCCCGTTTCAGCGCTTGCCTGTAGACGGCCACAGACCGCCGAAGAGAATCGGGAGTCAGCGTTTTTTCCAGAGGAAGCGCCATCGCCTCGGCCGGAGAGTAACCGCGGAGGTTTTGCACGGACGGGCTGAAATAGGTGAACTTCCCGGTCCTGGGGTCCAGGGTCCAGACCACGTCCGTCGCATTGTCGGCCAGCATCCTATATTGTTCTTCCGATTTTCTCAGCGCCTCCTCGACCTGCTTGCGCTCGGTGATGTCGCGGATGGCCGCGAGATGGACGCCGCGGCCCTGCCGGGTGAAGAAGCGGCCGGTGATCTCCACCGGGAAGACCGTGCCGTCGCTTTTGCGATGATACCTGAGGGGAATGGTCACGACCCGCTCCGCGTGCAGGGGCGTGGTCTGGGTGACCTCCCGGGTCTTGTCCGGCTCGGCCGACAGGTCCGTGTTCTTCTTGGAAAGCAGCTCGTCCCGGCTGTACCCATACATCGCGGCCGCCGCGTTATTAGCTTCCAGGATGCGCCCGGTCTCGTTGTCGATCAGGATGATGGCGTCCGATTCGGCATCAAACAACTGGCGGTAGAGCTCCTCGCTTTCCCTCAGGGCCGCCTCGGCCATACGGCGCCTCTGGCGCAGCTTCTTCTGCTCGAGGGCGTGGCCCACCGCCTGGCCCAGCCGGGCCGTGCGGTCCTTGAGCACGTAATCGTAGACGCCCTGCTGCAAGGCGGCGACGGCCAGCTCTTCGCCGATGCTTCCGGTAACGAGAATAAAGGGGATATCCAGCTCGCGCTCCTGCATGAGTTTGAGCGCCCTGAGACCGCTGAACTGAGGCAGGGACCAGTCGGCCAGGATAAGGTTCGGCCTGGTTTTGAGCGCTTCCAGATATGCCGGCTCGGTCTCGACGCGCTGCCAGTTGAGTTTGTAACCTTCCTGTTCGAGTCGAAGCGCCATCAATTCGGCGTCTTCGGGATGATCCTCGACGATCAGGACGCGGAGTTTTTTGGCCATGGAATTACCTCCTCGAGGATGCCGGCCGATTCGGCCTATCGTTTCTCCGGCGGGGCTTCGTTCAAAAGCAGCCAGTACACGCCGAGCTGCCGCACCGCGTCGGCGAACCGGTGGAATTCCACCGGCTTACGCACGTAGCTGTTGGCCCTGAGCCGGTAGCTGGCGATCATGTCCTCCTCTTCGCTGGAAGAGGTAAGGACCACCACGGGGATCAACTCCGTGCGTGGGTCGGCGCGCAGGCGCTCCAGCACCTCCAGCCCGCCCACCTTGGGCAGTTTGAGGTCCAGGAGAACGACCTGGGGCATTTTTGTCACGTCTCGGCCTTCAAACTTGCCCGTGCCGAAGAGATAGTCAAGGGCCTCGGCGCCGTCGTGAGCCACCACAACCTCATTCAGGATATTGCCGTACTTGAGGGCCATCAGGGTGAGTTCCACATCGTCCGGGTTGTCTTCAACCAGCAGGATGATTTTGTCCGTCATGTTCGCCCCCTAATGTGAAGGAAAAGGTTGCGCCCCGGCCCACGGCCGCCTCGGGCCAGATGCGTCCGCCGTGACGTTGCAAAATGCGCTGCACCGTGGCCAGGCCGATGCCCGTGCCCGGGAACTCGTCCACGGCGTGCAGGCGCTGGAAAGGCGTGAAAAGCTTGTCGGCGTAGGCCATGTCGAACCCCACGCCGTTGTCGCGCACGAAATAGACGCGCTCGCCGTCCTGTTCGGCCGTCCCCACCTCGATCTGAGCCGGTGATCGGCCCCCGGTGAACTTCCAGGCGTTGCCCATCAGGTTTCCCAGCGCCACCCGCAGCAGGTGCGCGTCGCCCTCGCAGGTCATGCCCTCGGCGATCGTGAACTCGGCCAAGCGCTCCGGATCTCGGGCCTGAAGTTCGGCGGCGATCTGCCGGGCCAAGGCGGACAGGTCCACCTCTCGGCGTATGAGTTCTCGCCGCGAGAGACGCGAGAGGTTGAGCAGGTCGTCGATTAGCTGCCCCATGCGGCGCGAAGCCGCCTGGATGCGCTCCAGGTAATGCCGGCCCTGCTCATCCAGTTTTTCAGTATACTGGGAAAGCAGGGCCGCGCTGAATCCGTCCAGGCCGCGCAACGGAGCGCGCAGGTCGTGGGAGACGGAATAGGCGAAGGCTTCCAGTTCCTTGTTGGCGGTTTCGAGCTGGGCCGTGCGCTCGCTTACGCGTTGTTCCAACTCGGCGCCGGCGGCCTGGGCCTCGGCCAGCAACTGCCGGTGGCGCCGGCTCACGACCATGACGTCCACCAGCCGGGTCAGGGTCCCCACGTCCGCCTCGGTGTACCCGCCCGGCCGGTTGGCCACGGCCACCAACCCGGTTACCCGGCCTTCGTGCTTGACCGGAACCCCAAGGAAAGACCCCAGAGGAAGATGCCCCTCGGGCAGGCCGACCCGGTCCGGGTGATGCTCCAGGTCGTTGCAGACCAGCGGCTCGCCGTTAAGCAAGGGCCAGCCCCAGATGCCCCGGATCTCCATGCCCGTCGAAAGCTCCCAGGCCAACGCCTCGGGAAAGGCGCAATCGCTCAGCGACCGGCTGCTGTAAGTCGTCACATCGTATTTCTCGTGCTCGTTGACGCGACCGATCATGCCGTACACGCTGCCCGTGGCGTCCAGGCAGGCGTTCAGCACCTGCCGCTCGGTCTCTTCGTCGCTGAGTTGCCCGTTCAGCATCTCGCTGATGATCTCGGTCACGGCCGCCGATTCCTGGGCCAGCCTCTGCTCGCTGAGGTAAAGCTGCTCGGACCGCTCCTTGACCAGCACCTCGAGTTCGTCGCGGTGCCGCCGAAGCTCCTCCTCGCTCTGGCGCAACGCATCTTCCGCCCGCTTGCGGGCGGCCTCCTGACGCTCCCTCCGAAGCCTTGCGTCGAGCACAGGCGCGATGACCCGGCCGATCGTCTCAAGCAGCGCGATGTCCTCGGCGGAGTAGTTTGTCTCTTTGTTGGCAACCTGCAGGAGACCTACGACCTCGCCTTGATGGATGAGGGGCGATGAGATATGCCTGTCAATAGGAATGTGCCCTTTCGGCGTGCGGCTTGAAAGCTCATTCAAGACGAATGTCTTCTTCTCCCTTATACAACAAGGCCAGGTGCCGTCTCCCCATGTCTTTCTGGGGAAAACCACGTCCTTGTCATCAACCTGGCACTGTTCCCAGACCGTGCGGGTCATCGTCGGCACCACCAATGCGCCATTCTCATCGATGTATCCGAAGACCCCGTACTTACTGTTCATAGACTCCAGAATGATCTTTAAGACTTCGGTATACATTTCATAGTCAGGAATTATGAGAAAGATTTCAGCAATTTTGTTCCTGATCCTCAGCGCCTCCTCGGCCCGCTTGCGCTCGGTGAAATCCGTGTAGGTCCCTTCAATTCGCATTGGCCGGCCCTGTTCGTCTTTTACCAAATGCGAATTCGCCATGATGACGATCTTATCCCCGCCGATGGTCTTGGCCTGGATCAGGTAGTTCCTAACGATCCCCTTGGCCATGAGCTCATTGAGATAATCTTTTCTATCCTCTGGATTCTGCCAGAAGTCGGGCAGCTTCGCCCCTTTCAGGTCCTCTTCCGGGGAAAAGCCGAGAATCCGGTTGAAGGCCAGATTGTGTTCCAAGAGCAGCCCATCCATGGTGCAACTGTAATATCCCTCATCCAGATGTAAGACGGTTTCGCGAAACTTGCGCTCGCTTTCCCGCAGGGCCTTTTCCGCCTTCCGTTCCATGGTCTGGTCGCGGAAGACCAGCACCACGCCCGAGGTTTCTCCTTGCTCGGTGCGGATGGGCGCGCCCGCGTCGGCGATGGGATATTCTGCGCCGCTTTTGGCCAGGAGCAGGGTGTGGTTGGCCAGACCGATAACGACGCCCTCCCGCAGAACGCGCACTATGGGATTCTCGACCTCGGCCCGGGTGTCCTCGTTCACGATGCGGAACACCTCGCCGATGTTTTTTCCAAGGGCTTCGGCCTCGGTCCACCCGGTCAGTCTCTCGGCCACCGGGTTCATCTGCCGCACCCGGCCCTGGATGTCGGTGCCGATGACCCCATCACCGATGCTGTACAGCGTAACGCGGCTGATTTCCTCGCTCTCGCGCCGCTCTTTTTCGGATTCATACAAGGCCGCGTACAGATTCCTCTGCCGGTAATTGAAGACAAAGACGGCGAAGACCACGGTCAAGATAATAAACAGGGCCAGGAAAAGAAGAATCGCCAAGCCTAGGGAGCGGGCCTCGGCGAAAATCTCGCCAGCGTCCACCTTGGAGACCATGAACCAAGGCGCTCCCGGCAGGGCGCTAAGGTGAGACACCACCTTGACGCCACGATAATCCCGACCCTCGAAATAGCCCTCGCGGCCAAGAACCGCCTGAGCGGCCGGCAGGTCGGTTTGCGACATGGGAAAGCGCAGGGTCAGGGCCGGCTCGGGCCGATGCCGGATTCTGTTCAGAAAAAGAACCTGGTCGCCCTCCTTGCGAACGAGCAAGGTCTCCGCGCTCTGGCTCGATGTGGGCCAGAATTGGATGAGGGGATATAGGTATTGTTCCGGATCGGTGCGCAGGATCATCACCGCTGCCGGGCGGCCCTCGAAGTCGAGAATGGGGGCCATCACGTCCAGATAGACGCGGTTGTCGCTCGTGTTGCGGCTTAAATCCCCGAAAACGATGCCATGCGAGGAGACGGCCTGGGCAATGAGGTTTTTGCTGTATGGGTCGAAAGGCGGGGTAGCGGACCCGACCGACAGCAGCAGGCGGCCGTCCAGGCCGGCCAGGATCACGTCCGCGTAGCCGTAGGACTTCCAGAACAGCTCCATGCGCCCCAGGATACCGTCCTTCAAGTCCTCATTCTCCGGCGCCGCGATCCACTGGGCGACCGCGGACCGATTGAAGGGGCTCGAGGAAATCACGCGGGCGTCCCCAATCCGTTCCTTCCGCCACTGGGTGATCTGGCCGACCTTTAGCTTGGCGATGGATTTCAGATCATCGATTTTTTCCTCTCGGATCCCACTCGCCTCGTGGCGGTATAAGCCGTAGCCCACGGCGATGGCGGCCAGGACCACCAGCCCCAGAATCGCGAGCCAGGTCCGGGGCAGGCCGGCCTTTCGGGTTGGGGGTGGGCCGGGGTCCTGGCCTGGGGTGCCATGGCCATGCTCGATCTGGGAATGCGTGTTCAAAACTTCCTCCCCACAAAAACGAAGGCTTTTCCGTCAAGCAGGGTGCGCGAAAGTTAAGCAAAAACGATTGGATACCCAGTTATCATCGGCAACGAAAAAAATGACACCTTTGTCCCTTGTGCGAGGTATGAAATTGCGCCTTCGCATGTTTCCAACCTGTTGATTGTTGGTCACACAGCCAAGTGCTTGATTGCCCCTCTCTTATACTCCTTTCGAATACTTTCTTCTATTATAAAGTATTTTGGCTGTCTAGGAAAAGGCCCCGCCAGGACGATCAGGCCCCCTGCTGGAACCCCATTTCGTAAATTTTAATAGTGATAGGTATATGTTACAACAAAACAGGCAACAAGGCGGCCTAGCTCGTGGCCGAGATCACCCCGGCCTCCAGAGAGCAAGCCCAGGGCATCGAGCAGGTGAACAAGGCCGTGACGGATTTGGACAAGGTGGTGCAGCAGAATGCGTCCGGGGCCGAAGAATCCGCCTCGGCCAGCGAAGAACTGAACGCCCAGGCCCAGCAGATGAAGAGCATGGTCCTCGAACTGGTGGCCCTGGTGGGCGGCGCGACCAACCAACGCCGAACCGTTCCGGCCATTGCCCGTTGGGGCAAGGGCCGGTCCTGGGTGGTCGCGCGGCCCGTGTGCACAAACCGGCTCTCCTGGCCGCGGCCGCTACGAATTCAGCCGGCGCGCCGGCGAGCCACGGAACAAAAGCGGTTAGTCCCGGAGGTCATACCTTTGGAAGACGAGTTCTAAGGCTAATATTTAGTTGCATAATTTAGCATTCCATGTAAAAAAGGTTGTCACTGCGAGAGAAACGAAGCGGTCTCTTGAAACCACGTTGTCGTCACGCCGTCGCCCGCTTTGGCTGGCAAAGCCAATGACCGCGCGCCCAGGGCGGACTCCTCGCAATGGTAGCTATCTATCGCTTTTTCCTGCAACCAAGCGTTGGCGCGATCGAGCGGGAAAACAGGGCAAGATCACAAGGAAAATAAACGCAAGAGATTATGGATCATGGCCGCCCCCCCTAAATTCGACCTGCGGATCAGCCCGGACGAGATGCAGGTCCTGCTAGCCTGGAACCCAGAGGCCTGTTCGCTGGAAGAGGTCATGGACCATCTGCCGGAACTGTGGAAGGACTTGGGCATTTCGGTAAAACCGGACTGGCCGGACATCCAGGAGAGGCTGAAAGCAGCGAGTCAGACGCGGGGCCGGGTTTCCGCCGGGGAATCTCTGAGCCTGGTTCTGGCCATAGGCCAGCCTCCGCAGCCGTCGATACACGGCAAAATAGAATGGCAGGGGCCGTATTTCAAGAAAGGATATTATATCGATGCCACGACACGAGCGGTTGACTATCGAAGGCATGCGGCCCAATCCTCGGTGAAGACCAACCAGCTCCTGGCGATCCTCCATGCCGCGGTGGAGGGACAACCCGGCAAGACGGTCCGCGGCAAGACGATCCCGGTGGCCGCCGCGCGACAAGCGTGGCTGGTCGCCGGGAACAACGTGCACAAGAATGAAGCCGGCGATCAATTTTTCGCTTCGGTGGACGGACGCGTGCGGCTGGAAGGGGACTATGTGCACGTGGATGCGGTTCTCCGCATCGCCGGAGACGTGGACCTCAAAAGCGGCAACATCGATCATCCCGGCGCCGTGGAAGTAGAGGGCCATGTTCGCCAGGGTTCGTCGATCCGCGCCACGGGCAGCGTGACGGTGGGCGGCGAGATACACAATGCCGATATCGTCTGCGGCGGCGACCTGATCGTAGGCGATGGCCTTCTCGGCGCAAAATGCCGCGTCCGGGTCGCGGGTGCTTTACAGGCCAGGATCATCAACCTGGCCGACATCGAATGCGAGGGCGACATGGTGGTGGAAAAGGAAATCGATAATCCACGCATTCGTTGCCGCGGGTCCGTGACCGTGCGGGATGGCCGGATATTCGGCGGCGAGACAACGGCCCTGGCCGGTATCTTTGCGCGCGAGGTTGGAAGCCATAGCCAGGGGACGACCGTGCTCTCGGCGGGCCTCGACTATGCCTTGGCAAAAAGGCTGGCCCAGCAGACCGGGCAAATCCATGCTTGTGACCTCGAGATGCAAGCCGTGGAGGAAAGGCGCGACCGCTATAGCGATCGGGAAAAAGGGCTCACGGCCAAGGAACGCGTAGCAGCGACCGAACTGGAATTCGAACTAGAGGAACTAAAGGAGCGGAAAAGGGCCTTGGAGCAAGAAGCCTCTGCGATCCTCGCGGATTCGAAACAGCGTTCTCTGCCCAACATTGAAGTGCGCGATGTCCTTTTCCGCGGCGTTACCCTTAGGCTGGGCGATTGCGAGGCTATGGTCAATCGAGATGTGAAAGGACCGTTGCGGGCCCTTCCCAGGGAAGGCAAAATCGCGCTCGTCCCGTTCAATCCCGCCCCGAAGGCCGGGGGCGCGATAAAGGACAAGAAATGAAGACCCCGATGACACAAACGGAGGTGACGGAGAGGATCGAACGGCTCGGTGAAGCCGCCGTTCTTCTCGATGCGGGCGATCCGCCGGGAACGGGACAAGTTCACGCCGGTCTGGAAGAATTTCAGGCTTGGGCGGAAGCGGAGGATACGTGGCCGAGGCTTCACCAGCTCGCCGGGGATGCCGCGAGTCTGGTGAGCGACATCGTGCTCGAAAAGACGCCTGAGCCCTATCCGAACCCCAGGATCGCGGCGCCTGCCGCGGCCCTTTTTTTTGGCAGCCAAGAGGCAAAGAATGATGGTTCAGCCGATAATCAACCCAACTTCAACCCAACTTCAACCCAACTTTCACCCGTATCCAACCCCCTGCCCAACCCCCCCTGAACCCCCCCCCCGCGGTGCCCACCCGGGCCCAGCAGGTTGCCAGCCGGTTGACGGCCGGTTTTCGGCCGGCTCCACGGCTCCCCGGCGACTTTTTGTCCGGGGATGATACCCCCTCATTCTCTCCCCCAGGCCCTACCGCGTCCAGGACGCCCCGCGCGCGATGCATAAAATCAGGCTGGAGGCTGGAGACTATAAGCTGGCGCCAAAGCCAGGACGCCGCGCGCGCCCTGCACAATGGTAGCATGGCCGTCCCGGCCATGGGTCCGAAGCATCGTCCGGGTCCGCCAAAACTAGGCTACCCGCTCACCCGATGGTAACAAGCAGGTACTCCATGCTTCGCTGCTTGCACCACATCTCGGCAGCCTTGCGTTTTCGCTGAACGTCATTGGAATCTACACGGCTCGGGTCTTTTACCTCGATAACCGCCTTGCTGCCGCCCTCGTACTCAACCAGGAAATCGGGAACATAGCGCCGCTGATGTTTCTGGCCGTCGATCCAAGGGATCGTGATACCGTGCCGCTTCATCCACTTGACCACGTGCGGATCGCGTTCCAGGCGGTCCATCATCCGCCGTTCGAGGTCGCTCTGGTACTTCTCGAAGTTCCAGGGGCTCTTCTTTGGATTTGCGTACTGGCCGTGTATGCTAATCGCCATGTTCGATAACCCCCGCTACGAGCCCAGGAACGGCACTGACCTTCACTTTAACCTGTCGGAGCATTTTCCAGGCAAAATGCACTTCTTCCCGCTCTGCCAGCCCAAGCGAGGAACCGTTCAGGAACTTCGCCCGCACATGATGGAGCAAGGCGCTATAGACGCGGTCTTTGAATGTTGCGGCATACCCTGCCTCAACCGTCAATTCTTCGGCCATTTCAAGAAGGCCCGACTTCACGGCGTCTCGAACCGCTTCATCCGTGACCTCAATGACCGAATCGGAAGACAAGGGTGAATCAGGCGCGGAATGAATCGTTCTCCAACCTTGTCCGCCAAGCTCCCGACCAGTCACACTTGAGATGTCAACCTTCGTTATTTCCATCACTGTGGGATCGTATTCGATCCCATCCAGCGCATCTTTCCAGCTCTCAAGCGGCTTCGGCGGCGGTGGCACGTCGCCCACGTCGAACTCGCCATCACCCACCACGGAAGGATCCATGGGAGGAATGTCGATCACCAACCCAGGCTTGTCGAGCTCCTGCCTTGGCGGCGGAGTCGGCAGGTCTTCGGTCTCGTCAAATAGATCCTCAATCAGTACATTCACACGCTGCTTCGCATTAAAGATCTCCCACAGCCATTGATGCTCTAGCTTGGGATGATCCACCACCGCGCAGATTTGAGGCTCTGTCGGCTCCACGCCTTTTACCCGCACACGGCGCAAGCCGCGCCCGATAACCTGCTGCCCATAAACGCGGGACCCAAACTTACGAAGCAAAAGAATAACGCCGACTTCGGGCACGTCCCAACCCTCGCGGAGCATCAGCACGCTGACCACGGCCCTGAAAGGCTTGCCGGACTTTGCTTGCCGGCCGAGTTCCCGCGCTTTTTGCCGGTCCGCTTCGTCGCTATCTTCCGTGACCAGCAGCGTCTTGGTTTTGAAGTACTTATTCAGGGTTTGCTCGGCCTTCTCCGCGTCCGCCTTGCACACCGCAACCACAAATAAAATCGGCTGATAGCGATTCTTCGCCCGGCGTTCTTGTTCTTCCAGACGACGTAGCGCAATGGCCATCTGCTGACGCATGGGCTCGTCATCCGTCACCCATTGCGTGGCGCTTAGGCCCAGCCGGTCCACTTCTTCCCAGTCGATATCCTCCACCTTCCGTTTTTCGCCGGTGCGCGCGTCGGTATAAGTCAACTGCACGGTCTTGATGTCCGGCTGATAGACCACCGGCGTTTTGATGATGCCGTCGGCCAGTGCGTCGGTTACACCGTATTCGTAGATCATCTCGCTGTCCGGCGCTCTGCCATCGGCGCGGTCGGGCGTCGCTGTCGTGTCCACACGCAACACGATCTTTTCCCGCATCCGCTTGAGTGTCGCCTCGTATTCCAGCGCAGGGGAGTTATGCGCCTCGTCGTTGAACAGCGCGAAATCCGGGCCGTTCATGAGCGCTGACAAATTGCTCTGGCCGCTCTTGTTGCTTTGGTAGAACTGATGGATGTTCCCCAGGATCACGGTGGCGCTGAACAGACTTGCCCAGCCGCCTTCCTTGCCGCTGCCCAAGGTGGTGAGTATGAAATCCGCCGGTTTTAAACTGCTCCACTCAGGCAGGAGGTCCCGGTCCCGGAACACCTTCCCGCCTTCGAAGTCCTCTTCCAGCCGGTCCCGCACAATCAGGTTGGGGCAGAGCAGAACAAACTTTTGCACGCCATGGGCTATCCGCAACCAGGCGACCAAGGCCGCAATATCCGCAGTCTTGCCGCCGCCGGTAACGATGTTGAGCAACAAACCGTCCGCGCCAATCTCCGCTTTTCCGAGTATTTCATGCGCATAGACCACGCGAAGAAACGACTCCCACTGGTGCGGCCAGAGCGTGCCCGGACGCGCCTCCTGGTCGTCATCCTTCGAGGTCAAAAATTCGATGTGCTGGTACGATTCCGCCCTCAGGCCCGGCATCCCATCCCGCCGCCAGTCGCGGAATCCACCCTCATATCGTGCGAACTGGTTGAACATGATCTTTCCTCAAGTAACGTGACATGGGCATCTTGCCCATGATTATTCACGGCCGAGACGGCCGTGCCATGTGGCACGGGCTTCCAGCCCGTGATTCCCTTCGTGGCCGGGGCGTCTCGACCATGATTCCCCACGGCCGAGACGGCCGTGGTACGAACCATGACATGGGCATCTTGCCCATGATTATTCACGGCCGAGACGGCCGTGGTACGTGGCACGGGCTTCCAGCCCGTGATTCCCTTCGTGGCCGGGGCGTCTCGACCATGATTCCCCACGGCCGAGACGGCCGTGGTACAAACCATGACATGGGCATCTTGCCCATGTCTCACGGGCTGGAAGCCCGTGCCACTTCGTCAGATCACCTCGATCTCGGCGGTCCACAGTCCTTCGCCGCCCATGTCGTCCTGTACCTTACAGGCGATGCGCCTCTTGCCGCTCTTGGGGAACTCGTATTGCGCCTGCAACTCCGGCTCTTTCTTGCTGCCGCGTACAAAGGAATACCCCGGCGTGCTGGAAAAACGTTTCCCATAGTCGAAATCCCACTGGACATTGATGATCTTGCCCCCGGCGTTCATGACCACCGTTTCGCTCACGTCGAACTTGTAAATGCGCGGGGCCACACGCTTGTAGCCGGCTTCAACTTTGGGCGGTTGAACGAAGGTCAGGAAATTCGAGTAATCAGCCTTGGTTCCCTCCGACAACACGGCAATGTGCTGACGAAAACGAGGTTCGTCAATGCGGATCATGTCCAGCCGGATGAAGTTGAGGTCGGTCTTTTCCAACCGGCGCAGCCGCTCGGCCGCTTCCATTGCGTCGGGCCGGAAGGCCCAGGCCAGCATGATCCCGTCGCGTAGGTTGTCTTGTTTGTAGCGAAGGGTCTTGCGTATGGCGTTGGCGAAGTCCTGGACTTCTTGGGCCGTTACGGCCTTCTTTTGGTCCGGCTCGCCCACCCAAACCGGGATCGCGCCCTTATAGCCGTGAATGCCTTCTTCATGTCCTTCCGTCACCGCTCCGAAGGCGCGCAAGACAAAGGCGCGGAACTGATCTGGCGGGGCCTCTGCCAGCCGCCGCGCCTCGTACACACCCCAATGCTCGACCGTGAAGTCCGGCACGGGGAATATCTTGCCGGTCTGCTCCTCCACCTGCCGCGTCAGACGATCCTCCGTGATGGCCACCGCCACCCGCGACTGGTCACAGGCGATCCAGCGGCGGCCAAGGCGTTGGGCGACCGCCGCCGTCGTCCCGCCACCGCAGAAAAAGTCAGCGACAATTGCTCCTTCTTGACTTGAGGCTTTGATAATTCGCTCTAGAAGTGCTTCTGGCTTTTGGGTCGGGTAACCAATCCGCTCGGCGGACTGTGACTGGATGCTATTAATGTCCGTCCACCAATCTTCCGGCACTTTAGGGTCATCAAGGTAGTATCGGTAGTACTTACCAGTTGCCTTTACGAGCTTATCCTGATAGCGTCTCCCCTTTTCGTCAACCCCTATGATGCCACCGAAGCTTTTCGTACCGGTCTCGCGCACTACACCCGCAGCCTTACCGTCAAAGACATAGTTATCTGTCTTTGTGTAAAACAGAAGTATGTCATGCTTCCGCGCCCATCTTGAAGACCCCTTTCCACCGACATTGTACGCCCAGATTACTTCATTTTGAAAGGCACGCCATCCGAAAATCTTGTCCATTTCAACTTTGATATAATGGCTCGCGTGATGATCACAATGGACGTAGATGCTGCCGGTCTTTTTTAGCAGGCGTTTCATTTCAAAGAGGCGGGCGTTGAGCCAGATAAGGTACCCGGGCATTCCACCTTCCCAAATATCGGAGAAGGAGCGCAGTTCGTTCTGATCGCCAAAAATGACATTATATTGCCGCCCGGAGAAGAACGGCGGATCAATGTAGATCAGGTCAATGCTCTCCGAGGGGAGCTGGCGCATGACGTGCAGGTTGTCGCCCCAAAAGAGGCGATTGGGCTCCAGCGCGGGATGGCCGAACTGGACGCGCTCGACTACCTGGAACGGCAGCATGACCTGGGGGAAAAGTTTGCGGAATCCCTTGCGCCGGTCCCAGCCCAGCGGCGCCTTCTCGACCGGCACACTGCCGAAGCGCACCGGCGGCCGCCAAAACTCCTCCTGCTGCGGCAGCGCGTCGGCCAGCTCGTCCGCCTCTACCGTCTCGGGCGGCGCGATGAAATCCCCCTTCTGTGGGCTATTTTCGTCGTTTGCCATGGGCCGACTCCCCCCAAAAAGGTTTCCTGTGCGTGGTTGGGTCTCATTATGAACGAAGAAGCCGCGCCATGTCAAAGAGATAACCCGCCGTATGTGGGGAAAAGGGGTCAGGAGCCTTTTTCACAAGGCGTTATGGAGCGAAGACCTGAAGGCAGTCGGTCGGGGGTCACTTTCTGAAAAAGGCTCCTGACCCCTTTTTCCCGTGGCCTTGGACGTGGCACGGCCGTCCCGGCCCGAAAGAGAAATTTACAGGCCCACGGAAAAGAGCCCCGATGCCGTCGCTTCGAGGCTCCATACAACCCGCCGAGGAACCGGTCTCTCCCGCTTTCATCCAGTACCCCGCATGGGCGAATCTCTACAGGCCCTCTTCACCCGCTGGTCAACGTCTCATCGACCCTGATTCATCGCCGCTTCGGCCCAGGCTTTTCATTTACGGGAAAGGCCGGGACGCCCTGCCCCGCGGCCGGCCCCGATCTTGGACAGAAGAAAGGCGGTCAGGCCGTCCGGATCGTCCGTGCCGAGGAGCAGGCTCTTTGTCCCCATCTCGATCCGCACGCAGTCCAGACCGCCGATGTTCCAGAGCCGGCCCTGGCGCGTCCAGTGGATGCCCCAGCCGGCCAGCAACGTCGAACGGGACCGCTGTACACCGGTCATCTCGGCATACGGGATCGTCTTCTTAAAGAGCGGTAAGGGCCCGAAGCGCACGCCCAGCCTGTCGCCTTCGTCGCGGATGGTGAGATGCTCGAAGGCAAACGACAGAAAGATGCAGACTACCGCCACGGCGGCGAACACCGGCCTGCGAGCGGCCTGCGACGGCGCGAAGTAGCCGATAGCCAAGAAGATACCTGCCGCGATCAGGAGCGCGATCCTGAGCCTTCCCGTCTGCGTATGCGTATAACCGCCTCCAGCGTTCACCACTTTTTCTCCTTGAGATGTGCCTGGGCCGGGCCGGGTGAGGGCCGGAACCATGTTTGATCTTGATATCTTATGACCTCACCACCGTCAGGGCAACAGGAAAAGGGTGGATGGACCAAGCGGTCGGCCGCGCTCGGTCGGCGGAGCGCGCCAGGCCCAGGTGCGGTCGTCGCTGTTTGGTCTTGACAGACAAGGGCCGTTGGGATAATACGTTTCTTATTTTCGTAATACTTGACGGAGTCGGGCTTTATGAGCCAAACCGCGCGCTTCAGCGTCTCGCTCAACGACGAGCTGCTCAAACAGTTTGACCGCGTCTGGAAGGCCGAGGGGCTTCCCACGCGCTCCGAAGCGATTAAGGGACTGATCCGGCGGACGCTCGTTCAGAAGGAGTGGCAGTCGGGCCGGGAGGTGGCCGGGGCGATCGTGGTGGTTTACAACCACCATGAAAAAGCCCTGGCCAGCCAGCTCATCGACGTCCAGCATGACTTCGCGGGCCTCGTGGTCGCCACCCAGCACGCCCACCTCGACCACGACCACTGCCTGGAGTCCATCATCGTGGAGGGGAAAGCGGCGGAGGTGAAGCGGCTGATGAAGAAGCTCAATTCCATCAAGGGGCTCAAGCATACGGCCCTGATGATGACCACCACGGGCAAGGGGGTGCGGTAGGAATTTCATTTTTTTTCCATCGAAGTATTACGTTTTTATTGAAAATAATACCTTGAGCGCGAAAAGCGCCGACAAACCCTGAGCGACGGAAAGGAGAGGGGTATGCGCAGATGGTACGCGATGGTGTTGATGGCTCTGATTTTCCTAGGAGGCGTCTGTCTCGTATGGGACGCAGCCCCGGCCCGCGCCGAATCCGAAAACGAGGCGACCGAAGTCGAGCACGGCAAGCTGGGCACGGCCGACGCCACCCCGGTGGACCCAGGGCACGTCGAGCTGGAGTTCGGCTATTCCTACGCCTGGTCCAGACGGGGCTGGGACCCGGCCGGCCACGCCACGGGCCGGAGCCTGGACGAGGAACATGCGCTGGGCCTGTCCGTCACCGTGGGCGTGGTCGAGAACCTGGATGTCGGTTTCGGCCTCGACTACCTCTGGCTTCATGATGAAGAAAGCGACGGACCGAAGCGCGGCCGCTCGATTGGCGACCTTGCCCTCGGAGGGCGCTACCGCTTCTATCAGAACGAAGCTTTCAAGCTGGAGATTGCCTTTATCTCCGGCTTCAGCGTGCCCACGGGCAGCCCAACCGATCGCGACGATCTCGGCACCAGCCAGGAGTTTTGGAGCTGGGACAACTCGGTGGCGCTCAGCAAGGACTGGGACAGGTGGACAGCGAACGCGGAGCTCGGGTATTCGCTGCCATTCGGGGAGAAGCGGGGCGAGGCACGCGGCACGCTGATCGCGAATATGGCGGTGGGGTACCAACTGCTCAGTTGGCTTCAGCCCGAGGTGGAGCTCGGCTACTTCCGAGATTACTTCGAGTCGGATGAAGGGGGCGAGACCCTGGCCCTGACCGCCGGCCTGGTCATGCCCATCAGCGACCGGCTGCGGGTGAACGTGGGGGTGCGGCAGAGCCTCTGGGGCCGGAACGTAGATCGAACCACGGCCTTCATGTTGGCTGTAAAGCTGGCTTTCTGAAAGAGTGCTGGACCCGCCGCCCCGCACCGGGTGACCGGATGAGGCGAAGCGGTTTTTCACGTGCGCTTGTTGCGGTTATCGGATGCTACTATAATTAGAGTCGAGGCTGCTTGAGGTCATGGTGGGCGGGAGAGGGGTTTTAAATCCAGGGGGGTGGCTCTTCCCTGGCCCAAAACCCATGCGCCAAAATAACTGAGGAGAGACGGGAATGAGAAGAAAAAAGACTTGCCGACCCGCCGCCCGCGAAGTCGGCAAGGCTATGTTCTTTCTATGTTGGGCCGTCTTTCTCGTCCTACCGGCGGCAGTTTACGCTGGCCCTCCGTTCGCTACCGACGACCCGGGAACCCTGCCCATCCATACCGGCGAACTCTACCTTTTCGCCACAGGCACGCGCGCCGTCGATGGCGACACCTTGGACGCCGGCCCCGGTTTCGAGGTGAACTACAGCTTTATTCAAAACACCTTTTTGCACCTGGTGATTCCCCTCACTTATACCCATCCCTCCGGGGGAACGGCGGCGTATGGCTTAGGCGATATGGAATTGGGTTTCAAGTGGCGCTTCATGGAACAGTCGCGTTCTCTGCTGGACATCGCCACCTTTCCGATTGTGGTTATACCCACCGGTGACGAGGGGCGGGGCCTGGGCAATGGACAGCCCCAGATCTTTCTGCCCCTCTGGATAGGCAAAGATTGGGAACCCTGGTCCACTTATGGCGGAGGCGGCTACTGGATCAATCCCGGAGAGGGAAACCGGAACTGGTGGTTTGTAGGAATACAGCTGCAGCGGCAGATCAGCGACAAACTCTATCTCGGCGCCGAGCTCTACCACCAGACCGCCAATACAGAGGGCGGTCAGCCCAGCACCGGTTTCAACACCGGCGGCGGGCTGAGCGTGGCCGGACCCTATCAGGTACTATTTTCCACCGGACGCAACATCGAGAATCCGGATGACAACCGCTTTTCCTTTTACGTTGCGCTCTATCGGACCTTTTAGTCCAGAAGTGACGGCGGACAGCGCGGCGAGCGTGGCGTGGGTTCGATCATGGCGGATGGCCCGGTGGGCGTCCGGGTATTGCAGAGACAGGCGGATTCCCGCCGCCCCGACGCTAATCCACGTGCAGCACCGCTGCAAAGCCGTTGAATACGGCCCAGACCGCATCGCCTTCCCGAAGGCCGAGGCGCCCGCCGCCTTTCGTGGTCGCGACGGAGCACAGTTCAGTTCCATCGGCCATGCGGACCACATACTCCGTATTGACCCGGCCCGTATTCACCCGCGCGACCACGCCCGGGAATCGATTTTCGGCGGTGGAGGCGGGCTCTTCCACCTGTTTCTGCAGAATGACCCAGGGGGCCTTGACTTCGGCCGTGATCAACTTTCCTTTTTTCAATCCGAGCCTCTCCAAGCTGTCGTTGGTGATCGCCGTGGTGATCGCCTGGCCGGCGAGGGTGGTCAGCTCCACCAGGGTCTGGATGTCTCCTTGCCGCAAGGCGGTGATTTTGCCGAAAAAGGAGTTGCGGGCGCTGGTCCTGCGGAAGGACTCTTTTTCCATGAAGAATTTCGTCACCTGCCGAATGTCGTCCTCGGAAAACGAAACATGGGCCGTGGTCAGGCTGGGCGTGGAATGCCCGAGCAGGCTTTGAACGGCCGGTAGCGGCATATTGCCCTGCAAAAGCTCGATGGCGCGTGACTTGCGGATCATCTCCGGCCCCCCCAGCCGCTTGGGAAATCCAAGAGCCTCGGCGCGTTCGTAGAATTTGCGCCGCACAAAGCCGGGGTCCACGCGGAAGGCGTTTCTCAGGGAGGTCTTGAACGCGGGGTCGGCGAGCGCCGACTGAATCTCGAGAGACAGGGCCTCTGAAAGGTGAACCTCCCGACCGGAGCGCGACTCGCCGAAAAGCACCGTGTGCCGCTCGCGATCCAGGTCGCGAAGCGCATCCAGGGCCAGCACCTCGCTCAGTTTGGCGCCCGTGTAACGGATCAGCAGAAAGATGAGCAGGATGCGGCGGCGGGATTGGCGCACGTCCGCCCGGGCCGTGTCCCCGGCCCAGTCGCGGAACGACTGCTCCAACCGGTGAAGTTGGACGGCGTCCAGGCACTGATACTCGTCCGGCGCGGACACGATGAGCCCGTGGCGGATGCGTTCCGGCATAAAGGGGGGCGAAGCGGGCCGTGGCTTGGACCTGGTCCCTTTTCTTCTCTTCACGCGCCTGACCTTTCTGGATGAAATCCGGCCCATCCTTTATGCGTGGCTTTCGTGCGGCTTATTCCAGCGCGGACTGGGCACACGGCGATAGAGTCGGAATCTTCTTGACGCCTTTTCGCGCGCCGTGCTAAAGTAACACGTAAATTATTATATTCGTGTCTTCTTTGTCAAGCCACAATTTCCTGGAAGACATGGATCAAATGGAGGTCCTCATGTTGGCGGGCAAAGCGTTTTCGCCGAGCGGGGCGCCCCGAGTCCAACTGGGGTATATCGCCCGCACCTTTTTGTGGATCGGGCTGACCTCGTTCAGCCTGGCCGCCTTAGGAGAGGTCAAGAGCTGGGTGACCAAACGGAGGCGATGGTTCACCGACGACGAATACATGCAGGGATTGGGGCTGGCTCAGCTCTTGCCCGGGGCGCCCACCGTCAACCTCTCCTCTTACCTGGGCTTCCGGTTGCGGGGTTTGCCGGGCGCAGCGGCAGCCACCATTTTCTTTCTGATCCCGAGCTTTCTGCTCATGCTCCTGCTCTCCCATCTCTACCTCGAGTATGGCTCAATACCGGTGGTTTCAGGACTTTTCCGCGGACTGGGCGCCCTGGTCGTCGGCCTGGTCTTCAATACGATTCTCAATCTCTGGCGATCCGCCGTCAAAACGACTTTCAACTGGCTGTTAGCGGCAGTCGGTTTCGCTTCGGTCTTCTGGTTCAAGATGGGCATAATCAAGATTCTGCTCATTGCCGGAGGGGCTAGCCTGGTCGTGGTCCTTCTCACCCGCCGCTTTCCCGCGCTCGCCCAGTGGACGGGCGGTTGGAGAGGTCTGTGGAAGAAAGGCGCGGCTTCGGCCGGCGATCCCAACAATGGCGCGGCGGCAGAGAAGACGCCGGCAAGAGCGGCCGCCGGCCAGACCGGCCTGAACCAGGCCTCTTCCGAAAGCATCAGGAAATGGTGGAGGGCAAAAGGCCGGCAGAGCGCACCGGTTCCTGATGCGGATTACGTCTCCGTCTGCAGCCAGGCGCCTTTGCCCCTTAGCTGGCGAAAAATCGCGACGCTGGCCGTCTGGCTGTCCCTTTTTCTGGCCGCCGATCTGCTCTTGATTCATCTCAGGCCGGAGTTGATGCAATTGGGCGGCAGCTTTCTTCGGATCGGCGCGCTGGTCTTCGGCAGCGGCTACGCCATGCTTCCCTTCATCCAGGATACCGTGGTCAACCAGTTCCATTGGCTTACCAACCAGCAATTTGCCATCGCCTTGGCCCTGAGCCTAATCACCCCCGGCCCGGTAACCATCATCGGCGCGTTTATCGGCTACAAAATCGCCGGCGTCGTCGGCGCAATCGTGGGCATGGTGAACATGTATTTTCCGGCGTGGGCCATAACGACCCTCGTGGCGGCCCCTTACGCCAAAGCAGGCCGGGTGGGCTCTGTCAGGCAGGTGATCGGGGGCATTGTGGCGGCCTTCATCGGCACTCTGGTGGTGGTGCTGATCAAGCTCTCCGTGGACACGCTGGTCGATTATTCCACTGTGGGCATGGCCGCGGGCGCCTTTATCATCCAGCGGTTCGCTAAAATAGACACGGTTTGGATCGTGCTCGGAGGCGCTTTGGTGTCGCTCGCGATCTTTCATTAACGATCCAGCCCGAGGAAGGTCTCGAATCAGTTGCCGGCGGTCCCGGCCTTGGCTGGCGGTCGAAAAAGCTCGCCCAGTTTCACGAGCAGGTTCATGTCCCCCTCGGCCTTGTAAAGACCGTCCATCAAGGCCTTCGCGGGATTGAGCTCTCCCCGGGCCATCTTCAGCCAGACGTCGGCCGGGGAGATAATGGTCAACGCGGGCGCGGAAGCCTCGCCGTCCCGCACCGTGCATCGTCCGTCGGCAATGGAAAGCACCATCTTGCCTCCACCCTCTCCCTGAAGATCGAACTGGATTTCGGCCTTCAGGTCGGACGCCGTCTGAGGGGAGAAGCCGAGCGGCATGAGGTTCACCAATTCGCGCGCGGTGGAAGGAAAAGCGGAAGGATCGATAACCGGCGAGGCAAATTGGCGTGTCAGATAAAAGCCGGGATATTTTATGGCAAACGGAAGACCTACCCCGAGGCACAACAGAGACGGCACGACGGCCATAAAAAGCAGGTTCCCGCGCCCCAGCCAGCTTGAAAGCAGGCAAAAGAAAAAAACCCCGCTCCAAAAATACGTGATGTGAAGGTTGATGGTTCGAAACTGAGGCGTTTCCCAGACCGCGGCCGGGTACCATTGCTTGGCGATGGCGTAAGTGAAAGAGTCGTAGCCGAAGAGCTGGGGGAGCAGGGTCACCAGAAAGAGGGTGAGGTATAAAAACAGGTCAAAGTAGGTGACGAACCATGCGGCGATTTCGGCCGGGGCGAGAAAAACCCAGGCCGTCCCGGCCGCCAGGACCCCCAGAAAAGCCCTCTCCAGGTAGTTGGTCTGTTTGAGGACCGCCTTGGAAAAAGCCAGTTGAATCCCGGCCAGAACCAAACCCAGGGCCGCCCCGATTTCGATCCGGACCGGCGAGACTTCCCCCACCCGCGCCACCACGTTGAAGACCACGAGCGGCAGAAAAGAAGTGATAAAAGGAACCTTGCTTAGAAATCGCTTTGTCTCAGCTGCCATGGTTCGACCCTCCTTTCGGAAAAGGCCTTTGACTTCTCCTTCCGATCCTTGTCGCTCCATGACGGTCGCGATTCGGCGAAGGATCGGAAGGCCACCAAAACTCAGGTATAGGATTGGATTATAGCATGGAAGACGTGAGCGACCAAGCCCAGGCCCGGATGCAAGGGATGCGAACAAGGAGGGGCGAAGCAACAGGAGGGGATATTCTTGGAGAGCGGGCTTTCCAAGCCCTCGGGTTACACCTTTGCCATCCTGTAGGTCTGATTTGAGTTTATGCCTTGATCTTTATCCCCTATGGGTAACGCGAGATCGGCGGTTATAACGGTGCGGCGGAATGGAAGTTTTTTGCAGCAGCAGATCGCTCTATCCTTGCTTGATTGGCAACACGTTCAGGACAGCGCCCCGAACCTTCCGGGCCAACGCAACAGCCTCACGCGCAACCTCCGGCGTCGCATCCGGGCGGTCTCCTGGATAGCGCAACTCGACGCCGTATAGAGTCAGAATGATTATGTCACGCAACGACTCGGCAAGATCAGCATCCATCGTTTCGACAAGATCGAGAACCTCCTCCAAGTCATGCGTTTTGGGAAAGGATACCTGATGCCATACCAAGAATGCCTTCAAGTATTTTTCGGCAGCTTGTTGGGAACTAAAGGCAATGGCGTTCAGGAAAGCCGTGCCTTCGGCAAGGAGGTGTTCGGCCAGATCGAAATCAGAATTGGCTTTGCTGAGCCATTCGGCCGCCACTTTTCGTTTGATCTCCTCAGGCGGCCTCATAGATCACCTTTCCGTACTTGTTAGCCGGATAAGCAATGCCTCCGATGACGTCTTTGCTTTCCTGGAACCACTGCGTGGAAATGAGCATCACATCGAAGGGATATCCCATGCCCCGGAGGGCTCGTCGAATACGGACGTATTCTTCCCGCCGGTCGCCCGGATCGGCCTCGACGATAAGAAGATCGATGTCGCTGTCACCGGTCATCCGGCCCGTAGCGGCCGAACCGAATAGGATGACCTTATCCGGGGAGGTCACAGAGAGAATCCGACGGATGATTTCTTGAACTAAAGAGTCGTCAATCAGGTGCAATTCCATCTCTATCACTTGTCACCATTATTCCCTTGCCAGCCTGTCTATCTCAAGAAAGTGAAAATGTGATATGAAAAGGTAATTACATGCCTCCAAATTCCAGTCCGGTGGCTTTGGATTCCTGTTTTAAAAAGTGCGTTAAACATCTGCTCTCGACGGCTCTATGGCAGAACAGAACCGTAACACCCCAAATTAAATTAGCCAGTGTCATGAGTGCCAAAATAATAGTAAAAAATAGAACAAACCACCAAAGAATTTGGTTCGTTGTCCTTACTCTTAATCCACCAAAAACAACCCCTGAGACCAGAATGAGTGCCACGAACGTTGAAATCGACAGTGCACAATACTGAGCCTTCTTTCGACATTTCCAGAACAGACGCTTTTGAAGAGCCTCTTTTTCCGTTCTCGCAGCCTCCAGACGCTCTTGTGTCTTCTGATGAGAAATTCGTTCTCTTTGAAACTTTGCGGCTTCTTCCCCTTTAATTTCTTCCGTGACCCGAGAAAGCGTCTCGCTAATTGTCTGTTCCGTTAAGGAGGTCTCTTCACCTAAGGTGAGCAGCGTCAGCTCTTCTTGCGCCAGGGTGCTGCTCCGAAGCAGTTGGTGATCGCGTGGAGTTATTGTACCTTGTCTCTCTAATCTATCGATCTCCCCCAGATACTTATTTAAAAGTGCCATAGAGGGCCGAAGTGCAGCATAAGCATAGGCAAGCAATTCAATTTTTGGGAGAGATGGTGCGCCCATGGGGGCTTTCAGCCATGCCATATTGGCGAGGCCGAAATCAGTGATGACGCTCGACACCTCGCGAGATTCTGTGTGTTGCTTCCCGTACTCAAAAGCAGCACGAGAGAAAGCGCTATTACTTGTTACCAAAACAGCTCTACATTTCTCTACAGTATATGGAGATTGGCCCCTTCTTAAAACGTAAATACTCCTTATAGAGTTAACATCATATGTTTTCGCAAATTTATTATAGTACGACACCTCATCGTCTAACACATTCTCAAATGCCCGCTCATCTATCTGGAACGCTCTCTCATAGGCAGGGGTTGTCTCAACTGCTATGCCAGCACTCGCCAGAGCTTCATCTACCTGACCGGCTACGAGCAATAGGTCCGACCTGGTGGTCCCGCTCTTTCTTGCTTCAAAAATAATAGCTCCTCGACCATCGGGAGAATCAATATGGTTTGCGGCTCCGTTAATGACTCTGTCGAGTTCTTCCCTCGAATGGCTGAATGTTGCAACTGTAGCCCCGAGATTACTTACCAACTCAATCAATTCTTCGGTTGCATACTTCTTTGCCTCGCCTTCGAGTCCGAGATGCTGAACTAGCAGTGGCGTGTCGAGATAGAAGGTTACCCCCTTATAGGACTTCGGAGCATTTTGGAGATCAGGACACAACAGGCCATTCGCCAGCATGTGCCCTTGTAAAAGGATCATCAAGCTCTCAAAACGCTCCGGGTCGTTCTTTTGCAAATAAACCACATAATGGCTGACGAGTACGATACGCGCATGCTGTTTCCCCTGCAAATCAGGAATGGCGGTCCCGCGCAGGTATGCCCTCAGACATGGAATTGAGAATTCAGAAAGAAACTCACACAATGCATTGACGGCTTCGTCCTCTCCTAGCGCAGGCACCTCACGGCTAGTGCAAAAATTGCGCAGCCCAGAGATGATCGCAAGGATGTGCCTCTCTGCTTCGGCTTTCCCGGTAGCAATGCCTGGGTCGGGCAATTGCTTAGTGATCTGGTATATTCCTTCAGCCTTCTTAAGAATACCGGAGCGGGATATTCGCTTAAGCAAGACTTGGACTGTTCTCTGTGGTATTGCCAAGCCGTAGTCAGTCTTTAAATGATTTGTTATCACATCGTCGGTGATAGGAGCTGGTAGGTGATCAACTAGTACCTGAAGGATGAACGGGCGCAGGTATTCAAGATAATCACCGCCCTGATCAATACTGACTTTAAGCATCGCCAGACTATTCAAAGTCGCCTGAGACATCATGCTTTACCTCGATCAGAAAAGTAAGCTCGTTGGGGATGAACTGCCTCATCCACTGGAGGCCATGAGCCGAAATCGCTTGTTTGAGAATACACAGCATCCGCGTGGTTCTTGCGCCTTGGCTGATCCTCCTGTCCTTGCTCTTATCCTACCTGATTTTATTATAAAATAAAATAGGGGAAACGGCGCCTTACAGCTTGTCGTTTCCCCTGGGTGTATGGACAACCTCCGAGTGTTGGGAGGTTTACGGTTTTATTCTGGCTCCCCGGGACGGACTCGAACCGCCGACAAAGTGGTTAACAGCCACCTGCTCTACCAACTGAGCTACCGGGGAGTGGCTGGTATGTATTATAGCCTCTCGCCCTTGAAGTCAACAGGGATTTTCTGCTTTTACTCCTCCTTCTCCTCCTTCACCGGCCCGCCTTCCGCGGCCAGCCGCGCGATCTTGTCATACTCGGCGTGGAGGCGCGCCTCGATCTCGGCAATGGCCTTGTCGTCCAAGTGCCGGAACCGGCCCTGCTGCTGGAAATACTCCTTGAGCGGTTTGGGCTTGGACACCTTGCGGTTCAGGATGTAGCGGCCGTTGATGACCTCGTAGAGCGGGAAGGCCCGGGTCTGGACCACCAGCCGCGCGCTCTCGATGGACAACTCCGGCCTCATGCGCCAGCCGGTCGGGCAGGGGGAGAAGATATGCACGTAGGCCGGGCCGGGTATGGCCACGGCCTTGCGGACCTTGTTCATCATGTCCAGGTGATAGGCCGGGGAGGCGGTGGCCACGTAAGGGATGTTGTGCGCCGCGGCGATGGCCGGCATGTTCTTCTTCCAGGTAACCTGGCCCAGGGGGGAGTGCTTGCCCGGGGGGGAGGTCGTGGTCATGGCGCCGTAAGGCGTGCTCGAGGACCGTTGGATGCCCGTGTTCATGTAGGCCTCGTTGTCCAGGCAGATATAAACGAAGTCGTGGCCGCGCTCGAGCGCGCCGGACAGGGCCTGGAGACCGATGTCGGCCGTGCCGCCGTCCCCGGCGATGGCCAGGATCGCGGTCTTCTTGTCCGGGATGCGGCCCTTGCGCCGCATGACCTTGAACCCGGCCTCGACGCCCGAGGCCGCGGCGGCCGCGTTCTCGAAGGCGACGTGAATCCAGGGCACGCGCCAACTGGTCTGAGGGAAGGTCGAGGAGACGACCTCCATGCAGCCGGTGGCCGAGACGGCGATGGCCTCCGGACCCACGGCCTTCATGAGCAGCCTCAAGGCCAACACCTCGCCGCAGCCCTGGCACGCGCGGTGGCCCGGCGCAAACATGTCCTCGGCCGGGAGGGTCTTGGCGGTCAATTTCTGGAAATCCTTCAAAGCGTCGGCTGTCATTCCATCACCCCCACCATTTCGTACCGATCCTGGCCCGTGTCCTCGAGGACCTGGCACTGGTCGTAGATGTACTTGAAATTCTCCCGCGTGACGTCGCGGCCGCCGAGGCCCAGGGAGAAGCCGAAGACGGCCGGCCGCTCGGGCAAGGCGTAGAGCAGGGACCGGATTTCCATGAAGACCGGCCCGGCGTGGGAGCCCGGCGTGATGGACCGGTCGACGACGCCTAGGACCCGGGCCTTGGCCACGGCGGCCTTGAACTCCTCGTCCGGGAAGGGACGCCAGAGCCGGATGCGCACCAGGCCGACCTTCTTGCCCTCGGCCCGCATTTCGTCCACCGCGGTCATGGCCGTCTCGGAGACGGAGCCCATGGCGACCAGCAGGGTATCGGCGTCCTCGGCGCGATAGGTCTCGATGGGACGGTACTTGCGGCCGAACAGGGCCTCGAACTCGTCCCAGACTCTCAGGATGACCGCCTTGGAGTCGAGCAGGGCCGCCTCGGTGGCGCGCTTGGTCTCGGTGTAGATTTCCGGGATGCCGAAAACGCCCATGCTGACCGGCTTGGCCGGGTCGAGCCTGACCTTGGGCCTATAGACCGGCAGGAACTGATCCACCACCTTCTGTTCGGGAAAGACGACCGGCTCGATGACGTGACTCAGGGTGAAGCCGTCCAGGTTCACGGCCACGGGCAGGAGCACCTGCGGGTCCTCGCCGATACGGAAGGCCTGCAAGGTCAGATCAAAGACTTCCTGGCCGTTTTCGGCAAAGAGCTGGATCCAGCCGGTGTCGCGCTCGGCCATGATGTCGGAATGGTCGTTCCAGATGGAAATGGGTGCGGACAGGGCGCGATTGGCCACGGCCAGAATGATGGGCAGCCGGAGGGCCGGGGCCATGTACAGAATCTCGTGCATCAGGGCCAGGCCCTGGCTCGAGGTGGCGGTAAAAGTCCGGGCGCCGGCGGCCGAGGAGCCGACGCAGGCGCTCATGGCCGAGTGCTCGGACTCGACCGGGACGAATTCGGCGTCCAGATGGCCGTCGGCCACCAGTTCGGCGAGGTGTTCGACGATGTGGGTCTGCGGGGTGATGGGGTAGGCGGCGATGACGTCCGCGTCGGCCATCTTGACCGCTTCGCTGAGGGCCAGAGAGACTTCGATGCCTGTGCGTCCGGCCATGCTCACACCTCCTCCGGGATCATCTCGATGGCGTCCTTGGGGCACTCATGGGCGCAGATGCCGCAGCCCTTGCAGAAGTCCAGGTCCGCCTTGTAGTATTTTTCCTCGGGTCCCATGTTCTGGTAACAGCCCTCGGGGCAGAAGACCCAACACAGGCCGCAGTAAATGCATTTGTCGCGATGCAGAAGCGGGCGCTGGGACCGCCAGTCGCCGGTCTTGTAGTGCACGGTGCTGCCGGGCTCGGGCGCATGGCAGCCCACCGGGACCTCTTTCCAACTCATCAGTGCGTCGATTTTGGCCACGTTATCCCTCCAATCCGACTTCGTCAAAGGCGCGGTCAAAGGCCTTCTGGTTGCGGGCGGCAATCGAGCCGAAGCGCCGGGCCAGCGGCCCCTGAATGGCCTTGGGTTCGATGAGGCCGGAGACTTTCACCAAGGCGCCCAGCATGACCGTGTTGGTGATGGGCAGGCCCAGCACCTCCATGGCGATGCGGGAGGCGTCCACCAAGGCCAGCTTCTGCTTGAAGCCGTACTCCCGGCGGATGTCGGCGGCGGGCCGGCTGGTGTTGATGACCAGCAGCCCGTCCTCTTTCAGACCCTCGTCCACCCGGGTGATGTTCATCACCGTGGGGTCCAGGACCACGACGATGTCGGGCTGGTACACTTTCTCCCGAAGCCGGATCTGCTTGTCATCCACCCGCAGGAAGGCCGTGACCGGCGCCCCGCGGCGTTCCGGGCCGAAGCTGGGGAAGGCCTGAGCGAACTTGCCCTCCTCGATGGCGGCCATGGCCGTCAGTTCGGCCGAGGTGACGGCGCCCTGGCCGCCGCGTCCGTGAATTCTCACTTCAATCATGATCATCTCCTCGGTTGAGACCCTTGCAAAACTTCGGCTGCCGGCCGAACTCATTGTCGGGCTTCGGCTCGAAGTCCTCGAAATATAGTAATATTCCTGCGGCCCCTCGACTTCGCTCGGGGCCATGAGCCTGTCGAATGGCTTCGATCCTCGCCCTCCTCGATTTCGCCTCGGCATCCTGTGTTTTGCAAGGGTCTAAGTTCATGTGAAAATCCTCTCCGCCTTTTCGGACCGCGTCTGGGCGGCGAAGGGGCCGGTCAAAGCACGTTGCGGTGCAGCTCCAACTGACTTTCCATGGGCAGGGCCACCAGGCCCGTACGGGCGATTTCCTTGACCTTGAAACCGGCGAGCGCCTTCATGACCGTGTTGATCTGGCGGGGGTTGCCGACGAACTCCACGGTAACGGTCTTTTCGGCGATGTCCACCACCTGGGCGCCAAAGATATTGGTCGTGTGGATGATCTCCTGCCGCCGGTCGGCCGGGGCGAAGAGGGTCAGCAGGACGAGCTCCCGGGTAATGGAGGTCGAGTAGGAAAGGTCCTGGACCTTAATGACGTCGATGAGTTTCCTGAGCTGCTTGGTGACCTGCTCGAGGATGGCCTCGTCGCCGGAGACGACGATGGTGATGCGGGTGACGGCCGGGTCGTCGGTCTCGCCGGCGGCGATGCTCTCGATGTTGTAAGCCCGGCGGGTGAAGAGTCCGGCCACGTGGGAGAGCACGCCGGGGTGGTTGCGCACCAGGATGGAGATGATTTTGCGCATTACTCGTCTCCTTCGCCCATGAAGTCCGTCTGTCCGCCGCCCGAGGGGATCATGGGAAAGACGTTTTCTACCGGGGCGACCTTGAAGTCCACCACGATGGGTCCATCGGCGGCGAGGGCCTTGTCGATGGCGGCCTTGACCCGGCGGGGGTCGCTGACATGAAAGCCCGGGATGTCATAGCCGGCCGCCACCTTGACGAAATCCGGGTTGAAGGCCAGATGGGTCTGGGAGTAGCGCTTGGCCTGGAAGAACTCCTGCCACTGTCGGACCATGCCCAGGTAACCGTTGTTGAAGATGAAGACCTTGACCGGCAGGTTGAACATGCGCATGGTGGCCAGCTCCTGGATGCACATCTGGAAGCTGCCGTCGCCGGTCAAGAGAACCACGGTCTCGCCCGGGCGTCCGACCTGGGCGCCGAGGGAGGCCGGGAAGCCGTAACCCATGGTGCCCAGGCCGCCGGAGGTCAGGAACCGCCGGGGCTCCATGGCGCGGTAATACTGGGCGGCCCACATCTGGTGCTGGCCCACGTCGGTGACCACGATGACCCGGCCCTGGGTCAAATCGCTGAGGGTCTGGATGATATGTTGGGGCTTGAGCTCCCCCTTCTTGTTGTAGACCAGGGGGTGCTCGGCCTTGAGCTGGGCCACGCGGTCCAGCCATCGTTTGCGGGGCACGGCCTCGACCGACTGGTTGACCATGGCCAGGATGGACTTGAGGTCCCCTACGATGGGGATGTCCACGGCCATGCGTTTCCCGATCTCGGCCGGGTCGATGTCGATGTGCACGATCTTGGCCAGCGGGGCGAAGTTGGCCACGTTGCCGGCCACGCGGTCGTCGAAGCGCACGCCCAGGGCCAGGATAAGATCGGACTCGTGCACGGCCATATTGGCGTACTTGGTGCCGTGCATGCCCAACATGCCCAGGGCCAGCACGTCATCTTCCGGGTAAACGCCCTTGCCCATGAGGGTCGTGGTGATGGGGATTTGGGTCTTGTGGATGAACTCCCGGAGCTCGGCGCTGGCCCCGGAACAGACCACGCCCCCCCCGGCATAGATGACCGGCCGACGGGCGTTCTTGATGGCCCCAAGCATGGCCTCGATCTGGCGCGGGTGTCCCTTGTTGGGCAGGATGTAGCCGGGCAGGATGGTGGGTCCGATCTTCTTGGGCTTGACCTCGGCCCCCTGGATGTCCTTGGGGATGTCGATCAACACCGGCCCGGGCCGGCCGGTTTGGGCGATGTAGAAGGCCTCTTTGATGACGCGCTGGAGCTGGCCGACGTCTTTGACCAGGTAGTTGTACTTGGTGATGGGAATGGTGATGCCGTAGATGTCGGCTTCCTGGAAGCTGTCGTTGCCGATCATGGGCACGGCGACCTGGCCGGTGAGGGCCACGATGGGCACGGAGTCCATATAGGCGTTGCACAGGCCGGTGACCAGGTTGGTGGCGCCGGGCCCGGAGGTGGCGATGCACACCCCGACGCGGCCCGTGGCCCGGGCGTAGCCGTCCGCGGCGTGGGCCGCGCCCTGCTCGTGCCGGGTCAGGATGTGGGTGAGCGGGGCGTCATACAGGGCGTCGTACAGAGGGATCACGGCCCCGCCCGGAAAGCCGAAGACGTGCTCGACGCCGGCCTCGATCAGGCTCTGGACGATGAGGTCCGCCCCGGTTTTTCTGCCAGTGGTCATGCTCAGGCCTCCCGCCGGTTCTCCACGGCCTTTTTCAGGGTGGCGGCGTCCACGTACTCGAGGTCCGCGCCCAGGGGCATGCCCTGAGCGATCCGCGTGACGCGCACCCCCTTGTCTTTAAGCAGGCCGGCCAAGTAGCCGGCCGTGGCCTCACCCTCCGCGCTGGAGCCGGTGGCCAACAGGACCTCCCGGACGTTCTCCCGCGGAAGCCGGGCCAGAAGTTCCTTGACCCGAAGGTCGTCCGGACCGATGCCGCCCAGAGGCGACAGGGCTCCACCCAGGACGTGATACCTGCCCCGGAACACCCCGGTGGCCTCCAGCGCCATCACGTCGCCGGGACCTTCCACCACGCACAGCACCCCGGTCTCCCGGTCGGCCTTGCGGCAGAGGAGGCAGGGGTCTTCATCGGTGAAATTGCCGCATATCGAGCAGAAACGGATCTTCTCCTTGACTTCGAGAATGCTTTCGGCCAAAGCACGCACCCGCTCCTCGGAAGCGAGGAGCAGGTGGAGCGCCAGCCGGGTGGCCGTCTTGCGGCCGATGCCGGGCAAGGTGCCGAGCCGATCGATCAGGTTCACCAGAACCGGCGGTTGGTATCCCATGTCCATCCTTTCCTGGTCGGCCTAGGCCAAACGCGCCGCGCCTATGGGCAAAAGCCGGCGGCTCGGTCGGGCCGCGCGGGCCTCACATCAGGCCGGGGATGCTCAGGCCGCCGGTGATCTTCTGCATCTCGGCGGCGACCATCTCGCGGGAGCGGGTGAGGGCCTCGTTCACCGCGGCCAGCACCAGGTCTTGCAACATGTCCACGTCCTCCGGGTCCACCACCTCGCGTTCGATCCGGATGGACACAATCTCCTGGCGGCCGTTGGCCACCACCATGACCATGCCGCCGCCGGCCGTACCCTCGACCGTCCTTGCCGCCAGCTCCTCCTGCAGTTGCAGGATCCGGTTCTGCATCTTCTGGGCCTGCTTCATCAGGCCTCCCATGCCGCCTCCCATCGGAATCTTGGCCATGTCCGTCTCCCTACCTCTCTAGGCGTTCGGTATAAACTCCTTCAGCCGGGCGCCCAACACCCGCTCGGCCGATTGGACGGCCGGATGCCGGCGCGCGGCCTCCTCGTCCTCGGGCTTTCCCGCTGCTTTACCCGCGACCGCGGGCTCGGGCTCGGCCGGACTGACACGAACCTCGAGCCTAGGCCGAGCCGCAAGATAATCGGCCAGAAGGTCCATCAGCCCGGCCTGGTCCAAGTAGCCAGCTTCGATCTTGTTCGTGACCTCCAGGGCCACGCGCTCCGGGCCGAAGGAGGAGCAGCGCGCCTTTTCCAAAATAGCCATGCGGAGCGGCATGATGCGAGGCCGGGCCGCTTCCAGAAACCCGGTCCAGGTGCGGGCCGGTGAAGCGGCCTCCTGGCGCGCCTCTTCCCGGGCGGGCGCCGTCTCCGGCGCAGGGTTCGCCTCCACGGCCGACGGTGCCTGAGTCCCGCCCTCTGGAGCCGGGGACGCCCCACCTTCGGGAACGTCCGCTCCTGCGGCCTGAAGCAGCTTCAGGCTCGGCCCGGCCGCTTCGAGCAGGGCGTCGAGACGGGCGGTCAGCTCGGCAATGGCCGTCACCGGCTCGGTCTGGGCCAGCCGGACGAGAAGCGATTCCAGGATCAGACGGGGCTGGCTCCAGCGGCGCAGATGCAGGTCGGCCAGGCCCCGAAGCAACGCGTCGAAAAACAGGTTCAGCGTCTCGAGGCTCGCGCCGGAGGCCAGGTCCCGGAGTTCTTCCAATTCGTCGCCCAAAAGGTCCAGGATCAGCTCCGGCTGCCGGGCAACCTTGACCACGACCAGGGAGCGGATGTACTCCAAAAGCCGGGCCGCGAACTCCTGGGTGTCGTAGCCGAAGGCGTAGGCCCGGTCGGCCAGCTCCAGGGCCAGGCCCGCATCGCCGCCAAGCAGGGCCCGGGCCGTGTCCACGATCAGGCCGCGGTCGATCAGGCCCAGGGCCTCGCTCACGGCCTGGTCCGAAATCTTTGTCCCGGCAAAGGCCACGGCCTGATCCAAAAGACTGAGCGCGTCCCGAAGGCTGCCCTCGGCCTCTCGGGCGATGAAGCGCAGGGCGCCTTGTCCGATCTCGATGGACTCGAGGGACGCGATCTCTTCGAGCCGTCCGACCGTCTCCTTGAGCGGGATGCGCTTGAAGTCGTAGCGCTGGCAGCGGGAGAGGATGGTGGCCGGCACCTTGTGAGCCTCGGTGGTGGCGAAGATAAAGATGACGTGGGCCGGGGGTTCTTCCAGCGTCTTGAGCAGGGCGTTGAAGGCCTGGGTGGTCAGCATATGCACTTCGTCGATGATGTAGACCTTGAACGCGCCCTGGGTGGGCAGATACCGGACCGTCTCGCGCAGCTCCCGAATCTCGTCGATGCCGCGGTTGGACGCGCCGTCGATCTCGTACACGTCCACAGCCTGGCCCGCGCTGATCTCGAGGCAGGATGCGCATCGGCCGCAGGGCCGCGGCGGCTCCTCGGCCCGACAGTTCAGCGCCATGGCCAGAAGCCGGGCCACCGTGGTCTTGCCCACGCCCCGAGCCCCGGCAAAAAGATAGGCGTGGGCCACCCGACCGGCGGACAGGGCGTTGGTCAACGTGCGGGTCACGTGCTCCTGTCCGACCACGTCTTCAAAGGTGAGCGGACGGTATTTTCGCGCCAGGACCAGATACGCCATCTAGTTCATCCCAAAGAAAGTTTTTTCGTCGCGCTATACGCCGATCAAAACGGCTGCGACCGACGGAATCGGTTTCCTGTCGGTCGCACGGGCCCGGCCTCGGGGCCAAGGCCAAGGGTTAAACGATGGCGGAGAGAGTGGGATTCGAACCCACGGTACACCTTGTGAGCGTACACACGATTTCCAATCGTGCTCCTTCGGCCAGCTCGGACATCTCTCCGCATGGACCGCGTCTGAATTTCAGCCTTTGGACCGGAGCCTCGTGTCCGCTCGGCCCGGGTTTCAAGATGGCGGAGAGGGTGGGATTCGAACCCACGTGCCCGGCTCAACACCGGACAAGACGATTTCGAGTCGTCCCCGTTACGGCCTCTTCGGTACCTCTCCGGCGCTTCTCCTTGAAAAAATCCTGGATCAGGGCCTGGCATTCCTCGGCCAAAAGGCCCCCTTCAATTCGGATCTGGTGGTTCAACCCCGCTACACCAGGCAGATCGATCAAAGATCCCACCGCCCCAGTCTTGGCCTCACGAGCACCGTAAACTAGACGTTCGATCCTCGCGTGCACCATGGCCATGAGGCACATCGGGCACGGCTCAAGCGTCGCATACAGGCTGGTTCCCGCCAGGCGATAGTTGCCCATCTTCAGGCCGGCCTCGCGCAGCACCAGCACCTCGGCGTGGGCCGTGGGGTCGCGTAAGGAAATGCAGGCGTTCCCGGCCTGGGCCAAGATTTTCCCCTCGGCCCCGACCAATACCGCGCCCGCCGGCACCTCGCCGCGTTCTCCGGCCGCCATGGCCTCGGCCAAGGCCAGCCGCATGAATTCCAAGTCTTTTTCCACGCCTCAGGCCCGCCACAGCCGCCGAAATATAAAAATTAGCAAAAGAAAGCGCACCTGTCAATGATCCAAGCGACTCCTGTGTTAGCAACATGAAAATGTCCCCTTTAAGTGCAACGTTAAAATGTCCCCATGGAACGGGACATAGTGAGCATGAGTGAGAAGGAGTTGAGGAGGTACCAGTTGTTGGGGCTGGTGGAGGCAAA
>Ga0315282_10001288_pt1 | contig 47794 bp, 41 predicted proteins | sample YL17G07_20_MG_FD_203693 | JGI IMG/M metagenome (GOLD analysis project Ga0315282, IMG submission 203693) | Sediment microbial communities from Yellowstone Lake, YNP, Wyoming, USA - YL17G07_20 | ecosystem: Environmental > Aquatic > Freshwater > Lake > Sediment | place: USA: Wyoming | collected...
TACAAGACCCCAAGCTGCGTCTGTGGTGCCATCAAAGCGGCTGGAGCGAAAGCGGTGTTCGGCTATCTGTCAGAGAGCAACTCCGATGCGGTCGTGGCCGAGAAGCGGCTGTGGGACTACCTCGTGCTCGGATGGCCTGCGGAGGAGAGCACGGCGGAGCAGGTCATCGCGGACCTCGAGTACAGGTTAGGCTGGGATCCAGCCTCGTGCGGCTGGGAAGACGACGACAACACACCGTACGAAGAGCACTACGTGCTCGAGGGCACTGCGTACATAGTGCCTGCCTTGACCTTCTGAGAGGAGGCGGACGCAATGCGAATCAACCAACCGGGTGTGGTGGCGCTTGCAGCAGTGCTTGCGCTGGTGGCGTCGTGTGTCATTACGCCGGCAGCCGCCGAGCTCTCGGAGACTGAGGCGGCTGCCCTCGTCCTGGACAAGACTGGTGTCTCGGTTGAGGGCCTGGAAGCGTCGCGAACGGAGCGACCCGACGGGGACGTGGTGCTGACGTTCCGGACGAACCCAAGTGGGGGACCGGGTTCCAGTTACTACGTCAACGCGACTAGCGGCACCATTCCCGGGTGGTCCGCCCTGCCACAGTCGGAGCACAGTGAGAGCGCGCCCAGCGAAGAGAGCGCAGAGGCCGTAGCGCTGGCGACCGCGCGGAAGGTGCTCGGTCCCGAAGCGGACTCGCTTGTATGGCGCGTCTCGCGCAGAGGTGACGCCATGTTGACCCTGGACGGCGAAGCGCCCATGGCGGGGGAGCCGCCTCGGCGAGGGTTGGGGCCGGAGGTGTCAGTGACTGTGCTTGGCGACGGCTCCGTCCTCAGGTACGGGCAGTACGTCCCGACGGATGCCGATAGGGTTCCCCTGCCGGTGACCGTCTCGGCGGACAGGGCGGTAGAGATCGCGAGGGCCGCGGACACCGGGCCCCGGAAGGACCTGATCTATGCGGCACTTGAGCAGCGCAGGGGGAGGGTCCGCTGGACAGTTCACCTGGGGGACGCGAACGTACTCCTCCGGGGCGCCGATCCGGGGAGCCAGAAGTACCCGAGCGTGAAGTTCACCATAGACGCTCAGAGCGGCGAGGTCATCAACATGGCCCGTGCCAGGTCGGAGGGCACAGACGAGGGCGAGCGGGTGGCCAGTACGCCCACGGCCTCAACTAAGGGCCGCACGCGCTGGCCCGCTGTCACGGGCCTTGCGATACTGTGTCTCGTTGCGGCGGTCGTTGTCGGCCTAGCCAGGAGGCGTGCGAACGCCACTGCCTGAGTGGACCGCCGCAGGCGGGTCAGCCCGGCGCGCGCATCGGTGCTCGAACGTTCGCCAGAGCGGCCGCAGCGGGTGATGATCTGGCCATCAAGTGCGTCAAGCGGACGGCGACGTACATCGGCTTGGGGTGCGCGAACGCTATTCTGCTGCTGAGCCCCGAGATGACCGTCCTCGGCGGCGGCGTGATCGAGGCGCTGGCGCCGTCGATGATGGATCGGATCCGACAGGTCGCCGCGAAGCGCTGCTTGCCTGGCTGCTACGACGAGATTAAGATTGTCGAGGCCCAGTGCAAGGACGACGCAGTAGTGCTCGGGGCCGCGCGTGCGGCGCTGGATGGCGCGGAGCAGCACCGACACATGCGGCAGTGCTCGCCCTTCGTCAGGCTCAGGCCGAGCGGGGGAGCAAACCCGGTCGCCCTGAGCCGGCGGCCGACCTCCGGCCGCCGTGACGAAGGGCGAACGGGAGATGACTCCCGACGCGGCCCTCACCGCCCCTTCGCCCGCGCCCCGCGCTTCCCCACACTCGTCCGCCCGCCCGCAGAGGCGTAGATGGCGTCCAGGATCCGCATGACCTCCAGCCCCTGCTCGCCGGTAGCGATCGGCTCCTCGCCCGTCAGGATACAGCGCGCGAAGTGCGCCTGCGGGCTCTCGCACGGCACTGTGAAGCTCGTCGGCTTGCTGTCGATGAGCCCGCCGGCCGCTTCGCTGTACACGCTGATGCCGTCGCTCAAGCTGCGCTTGGCGCCGGCTTGGGTGCCGAGCAGCTCCGTGTAGATCTCCTCGCGCTGGACGTTGGAGGCCCAGCTCGCCTCGAGCGTGAGCGTCACGCCGTTCTCGAACTTGACGATGGCTGACGCCAGGTCGTCGACGTCGAAGGTCTTCCTCTGCCGTCTTGCCGCCTCGGGGCCGAACTTCGCGTAGACCGAGCCCATCGCTTCCTTCATCTTGGGGAAGCCGAGGTACCACAGCGCGAGGTCCAGTGCGTGCACGCCGATGTCGATCAGCGCCCCGCCGCCCGACTTCGCCATGGTGGTGAACCAGCCGCCGAGGCCCGGCAGTCCGTGCCGTCGGATCCAGCCGGTCTTCGCGTAGTAGACCTCGCCGAGGCCCCCCTCGTCGACGAAGCGCTTGAGCCACTGGGTCTCAGGGGAGAAGCGCTGGTTGAAATGGACCATCAGGAACCTGCCGGCCTTGTGCCCGGCGGCGACCATGTCCTTCGCCTCGCCCGCGTCCATCGCGAGCGGCTTCTCGCAGAGGACGTGCTTGCCGGACCGAAACGCAGCGATCGTCACGGGCCTGTGCAGGATGTTCGGCAGCACGACCGCGACAGCGTCTATGTCGTCCATCGCGATGACGTCTTCCCACTTCGTGACCGCCCGCGGTACGCTGTACTCCGCCTTGATGGCCGCGAGCTTGCCCTTGTCAATATCGCAGATGGCGGCCAACTCGCTATCCGGGCAGTGCGCGAAGTTGTGGACATGATAGCGGCCCATGCCGAGGCCGATGACTGCCGTGCGGACCTTCTTCGCCAAGAAGCTCATCCTCTCGTTGTACGTGGCATGGGTGTTCGGTGTCCGAGCCTCGGCCCCCTCACTTGGGTTGTTGTTCGTTCCTCGAAGGACCGTACGGGTGCTGGGGCCGAACCTACCGCCCTTGCGGGGACAAGAGGGAGCGTGTCAATGCGTGAGAGCATCGTTCTTGTCGGGGCCGGGAGCGCGATGTTCACGCGCGGTCTCATCGCCGACCTCATCCGGCGTGGCGAGCCGTGCGAGCTCGGCCTGGTGGACATCGACCCCATCGCCCTGTCCGTCGCAGAGGGCCTGGCAAGGAAGATGATCGCGGCCGGGCACGCGCCCATCACGGTCAGCGCCTCGACCGACAGGCGCGACGTGCTCGGAGGCGCCACGGCGGTCATCTGCACGGTCGGCGTCGGCGGACGGCGCGCGTGGGAGAAGGACATCTTCATCCCCCGCAAGTACGGCATCTTCGAGCCCGTGGGCGACACGGTCATGCCGGGCGGCACGGCGCGCGCGGCGCGGATGGTGCCCGCGATGGTCGCCGTCGCCGAGGACGTGTTGGGCCTGGCGCCGGACGCCCTGTTCTTCAACTACGGCAACCCGATGTCAGCCGTCTGCCGCGGCATTCGCAAGGCGACCGGCGCGCCTGTTGTGGGCCTCTGTCACGGCGTGTTCGGCGTCGGGCGGTACCTGGCGGAAGTCCTGGAAGTCCCGCCGGAGGAGATCATCTACACTGCGGTCGGCATCAACCATCTCACCTGGTTCACCGAGGTCCGCCACGCGGGCGAGGACCTGGTGCCCCGCCTGCGCGCGATCGCGAAGGAGAAGCTGCAGCAGCCTCTCAATGACATGGATTGCCCCTTCACGTGGGAGCTGACCGACCTCTTCGGCGCCTTCCCCGCTGTGATGGACCGGCATGTTGCGGAGTTCTTCCCCCACCTGTTCCGGGGCGAGGGCGGCTACTACGGCAAGACGCTCGGCGTTGATGTCTACAGCATGGAGGAGACCATCGCATGGGGTGACAGCATCTACGAAGAGATGACCGAGGTCGCGCTGTCGCCCGACCCCCTGCCCGACGGCTACCTGGAGAGCATCGGCGGCGAGCACGAGCAGGTCGTTGACATCATCGACAGCATCAGGGCGGACTCGGGCGCTGTCTACTCGGTGAACCTGCCGAATAGGGGACAGGTGCCCAACCTGCCGAACGACGCCGTCGTCGAGTGCCCGGCCGTGGCGACCGCGGCGGGCTTGCGGCCGCTCATGCAGCCGCCGCTGTCGCCCGGGCTGGCCGGAACGCTCGCAACGAGGTTCCTATGGGTCGAGACTATCGTCGACGCCGCGCTTGAGGGCAGCCGCGAGCTGTTCGTGCAGGCGCTGCTCATCGATGGCGCGGTACAGTCGGTCGATGTCGCGCAGCGCATCGCGGACGAGCTGATCGAGGCGCACGGACTGCCGTTGACGTGAGCACCTGTGGCGCCGTGAACGGTGCTCCTATAGCCTCGCCGTAAGGGCGACGGCCTCGTCTACCGGCACCTCGGTGACCAGGCCCGTCGCCCGCTCCACAAGTTCGACGATGCCACTGTCGGCCGCACGGCCCACGTTGATGCGCCAGGGCATCCCCAGCAGGTCCGCGTCGGCGAACTTCGCGCCGGCCCGAACGTCCGCCCGGTCGTCGTACAGCACGTCCACGCCTGCCTCGAGAAGCTGCTCATAGATGCGCTCGGCGGCCTCGACCGCAGGGGGCCTGTCGGGGCTCAGCAGGACGAGGTGCGCCTGGTAGGGCGCGAGGGCCTTCGGCCAGACGATGCCGCGGTCGTCGTGCTTCTGCTCGATGGCCAGCGCGACGAGCCTCGTGATGCCGAGACCGTAGCAACCCATCTCGAACGGCGTCTCGCGGCCGGAGCTGTCGAGGAACGTCGCGCCCATCGCCGACGAGTACTTCGTGCCAAGCATGAACAGGTGACCGGCCTCGAACGCGGCCAGCCGCTCCAGCGCGGCCCCGCACCGGGCGCAGGGCTCTCCTGCGCGGGCGACGCGCAGGTCGGCGAACTCCGGCTCGGGAGCGTCCCGCCCGAGGTTGGCGTTCACGAGGTGATGGTCCGTCCGGTTCGCCCCGCAGACGAAGTTCCCAAGGCCCCGCACCGTCTCGTCGGCCAGCACACGGATCGGCGAGCCAGCGGGCAGCCCCACCGGCCCGGCGAAACCCACTTCCGCGCCGGTCAGGTCGCGCACGTCATCGGGCCCCGCGAGCGCTACCTCGTGACCGGCGACGACACGTCTGACCTTCGCCTCGCTCACCTCGCGGTCCGCGCGGATGAGGACCATCACCGCGTCGTCACCCGCTCGGAAGATCAGCGACTTGACCATCCGCGTCACGGACACGTCGGGCAGGAAGCCGGCAAGGTGCTCGATCGTCGTCACCCCGGGCGTGGCGACCTCGGTCACGGGCAGCGGCTCGGCGGGTGCCGGCGGCTCGCAGGCGGACCGAGCGAGGGCTTCCTGCCCCACGTGGCCGCAGCCGTCGCCCGTGCAACGCAGGAGCGCCTCAGACCCGCCCGAAGCGAGGACGAGGACCTCCTCGGAGGATGCGCCGCCGATCTCCCCGACATCGGCCTCGACGTAGACGTGGTCGAGCTCGCACCTAGCTAAGATTCGCTCATACGCGGCCCGCATCGCCGCATAGGACGCGTCGAGGCCGGCTCTGTCGGCGTCGAAGGAGTAGGCGTCCTTCATGGTGAACTCGCGCCCGCGGATGAGCCCGTACTGGGGCCGGCCCTCGTCCCTGAACTTCACGCTCTGGTGGTACAGGGTGAGCGGCAGCTGTCTGTAGGAGGAGATGGTTCGCCCGACAAGGTCGGTGACGACCTCTTCGTGCGTCGGACCGAGCACGAAGCGCGCGTCGCGCCGGTCGCGCAGTCGGAACAGCAGCCCCGACTCTCCATAGGCTTGGAGCCGACCTGACCGCTCCCAGAGCTCCTCCGGGCTGAGCACCGGCATTAGCATCTCCTGCGCGCCCGCGCGGTCCATCTCCTCCGAGACGATGGCCATCAGCTTCCTGATCGCGCGCCAGAGGATGGGCGTGTAGGAGTAGATGCCGGCCGCGTGCGCGATCACGAGGCCGGCCTTCAGCAGCAGCTTGTGTGACTCCGAGTCGGCGCCGCTCGGGGTCTCTCGCAACGTGCGGAGGTGGCTTCGCGAAAGCCGCATGGTACTGCTCCCTTCGGCACGCGTCGTTGTGACGGCTACCTGGCCCGAACTAGCACGGCCACGTGTCGAAGGCGATGCGGATCATCCTGGGCGAGCGAAGCGCTGCCATGCGCCGTACTTCGCACACACGAGCGGTCGGTGTCAAGACTGCTGCGCGCGATGGTCAGGGTCATCTGGGTGTCGCGATGTGGCGCCCCAACGACCTCACCACCGGTCCCCGGCAACGCCAGGGACCACCCCCTCTCAGCTAGTGGAGAGGGGGAACAGGTGATCGTTCCTACGCGCTTGCCTCGAGCTTGAGCAGGCGGTTCCACTCGCGGTCGACCTCAGTCTGGAGCTGCTCCACGAGCCCCTCGTTGCCGGGCTTCAGAAGGTGCGAGAACCGCCCCTGGGACGAGAGCCAGTCGGTGAGCGGCAGCTTCTCCTTAGGCTTGTAGTTGATCTTGTACTCGCCGTCCTCGATCTCGTACAGCGGCCAGTAGCACGTGTCGATGGCCAGCTTGGAGATCTTCATCAGGTCGGGCGTGTTGTAGCGCCAACCGCGCGGGCACGGCGCCAGCACATTGATGAAGGCCGGCCCATCGAGCTCGATCGCCTTCTCGGCCTTCTTCGTCAGGTCTTGCCAGCGGCCCGCGATCGACTGCGCCGCGTAGCGGATGCCGTGCGCCGCGCAGATCTCCGTGAGGTTCTTGCGCTGCTGCCGCTTGCCCGGCTCCGTCCTGCCAACCGGCGTCGTGGTCGTAGCGGCGAAGCACGGGGTCGCGGACGAGCGCTGGATACCGGTGTTCATGTAGGCGCCGTTGTCGTAGCAGACGTAGACCATGTCGTGGCCCCGCTCCAGCGCGCCCGATAGCGACTGCAGGCCGATGTCGTAGGTCCCGCCGTCGCCGCCGAAGGCGATGAACTTCACCTTCTTGTCCATCTTCCCCCGGCGCATGAAGGCCTTGTAGCACGCCTCAACGCCGGAGATCGTAGCGGCCGAGTTCTCGAAAGCTGAGTGGAAGAACGGCACGCTCCACGCGGTGTACGGGAAGATGGTGGTCGCGACCTCGAGGCAGCCGGTGGCGCATGAGACCACCACGGGGTTCTCGGTGGAGAGGAGTATCTGCCGCACGGCCACGGGCGCGCCGCATCCGGCGCATAGCCTGTGCCCGCCGACGAGCCCCTCCGGCCGCTTTGCGAGTTCCTTCAGCGATGCCATCTGTCTCTCCCTTTCCTACTCGCGCACGCCGATGAAGTCGATGAGCGGGACATCCTCGCCCTTGGCCGCGGCGAGCACCTCGTTGGCGTACCGCTCGATCTCGACCATGGTGATCTCGCGTCCTCCGAGACCGTACACACGGTCGAGGACGGGGATGCACGGGCCGGAGCAGCAACCGTCGGTGGAGCCGTACATCGCCGAGCGCACCTCGGTCCAGACCGGATTGCCCCAGCCACCGAAGGTCACGGACCGGTCGAACACCCCGACCGCCTTCACGCCGCAGAGCGCATCGCGAATGAGCCCCGCGGGGAATGGGCGGAAGGAGCGGACCTTGACGAGCCCGACCTTCTTGCCTGACTCCCACAGTCCGTCGATGACGTCCTTGATGGTGCCGTTCGTGGAGCCAAGGGCGACCAGCGCGACTTCCGCGCCGTCCATCTTGTACTCCTCGATCTGCCCGTAGTACCGCCCGAACTTGTCGCCGAACTCCTTGCCGACGGCGTCGATCACGGCGGGCACCGCGCTGTACGCCTCGATCAGGCTGCGCTTGTGCTCGTAGTAGAAGTCCTGCAGGTCGAGCGGGCCCACCGTTCGCGGCTGCATGTCGAGCATCTTCAGCGCCGGCTTGTATTCGCCGACGTAGGACTGGACCGCTTCCTTGGTCATCGCGTCGATGACCTCGCGCGCATGGCTGATGACGAACCCGTCGTAGCACACCATCACGGGCAGGCGCACATCGGGGTGCTCCGCGACGCGAACCGCCTGGATCACGTTGTCGAAGATCTCCTGCGTGTTCTCGCTGAAGAGGTGGATCCAGCCGGCGTCGCGCGCGCCCATCGTGTCCGAGTGGTCGCAGTGGATGTTGATGTTGCCCGACAGCGCGCGGTTCGCGACAGCCATGATGATGGGGGTGCGCAGGGAGGACGCGATGTAGAGCATCTCCCACATCAGCGCGAGCCCCTGCGAGGACGTGGCGGTCATGACGCGCCCACCGGCGACCGACGCGCCGATGCAAGCGGACATCGCCGAGTGCTCCGACTCCACCGCGACGAACTCTGTCTGCACGTCGCCGTTCGCGACGTACTCCGAGAACTTCTGGACAACCTCGGTGGCCGGTGTGATCGGGTACGCGGCCACGACATCGGGGTCGATGAGCTTCAGGCCCAGCGCGACGGCCTCATTGCCTTCGATCAGAATCCTATCCGCCATCTGTCTCTGCCCACACCCTTCTTACTCGTCCACCATGTGAATGGCCGAGGCCTTGGGCGGGCACACCGTCTCGCAGATGCCGCAGCCCTTGCAGTGGTCGTAGTCGATGCCCGCGACGGCCCCGTCGACCATCTTGATAGCCGTGTCCGGGCAGTTGATCCAGCACTGGTAGCACTGGGTGCACTTCTCACTGTCCCAGATCGGGCGCTGGCTGCGCCAGTCGCCTGTGTTGAACTCGAGCGACGTTGACCCCTCAGGGATGATGCCGCCGCTCGGTAGGTCCCTCCAACCGGTATCAGCCTTGATTGCGCTCACCCTATCTGCACCTCCTTGGCGGCCCTGTCGATCGCGTCCATGTTGCCCTGGATGACGTCGGGCCTCAGCTTCGAGCCGAGCTGCTCGCGTACGCCCTGCTTGATCTCATCGACTGTGAGCAGCCCGGTGGCGGCCGCGAAAGCACCGAGCATGACGGTGTTCGGGATGGGACGCTTGATCGTCTCCAGGGCGATCCGCAGCGCCGGAACGGTCGCGACCTTTCCGGTCTTGACCCCGAGCTTCTCGCGGATCTGCGCGGGCGAATCCGTCGTGTTGATGATGAAGACGCCGTCCTCGCCGACGCCCTCGGTGACATCGATCGCACTGAGCAGTGTCGGGTCGAGCACCACGACAACGCTGGGGTTCGTAACGGGACAGTGCATCCTGATGGGTGCGTCGCTGATGCGGACAAAGGCCCGCACCGGCGCGCCCATTCGCTCAGGGCCGTACTCGGGGAACGCCTGAATGTAGGTGTCCTCCCCCATGACGGCCTCGGCCAACAGATAGGCGGCCGTCTTCGCTCCCTGCCCGCCTCGTCCGTGCCAACGGACTTCGGTCATCTGGGCCATTAGCTCCCTGCCCTCCCTAGATGTATGTCGCCCTACCTCACGCAAACGAACTCCCGCTTGGTTGTCGCGAGAGCCTGTGTGCGCTCGGCTCGTACAAGCCGAACTCTTGGCCTCTCCGGTGACTTCGTGGTAGTTGGTTGTCGCACGGGGAACGCGCCGGGGCGCGACTAGGGCCATACAACACTATCTTCTTTCGCGAACGTGCACAAGGCTTCCTCCCGACGGTGGTAGGGGCGAGCCGGTGCGCTCGCACGCGGGCGTCAACGCTGGGCCGCCCCTGCATCCGAAGGCGGGTGTGAGGGCTTCCCCGCCCCCGCAGGTCTCCGCCGGGCCGCGGGGAACGGTCACCCGGGCCCGGGGCGGCACCAGCGGAGGCGCACTATGAGGATGGGCGTCATAGGGCTGGCCGGCGTAGGCCGCAACCACCTAGCGGTACTCTCCCAGTTGCCCCAGTACGAGATCGCGGCAGCCTGCGACATCGACGAGACCATCTTGGCCGAACGCACCGCCGGCCTGGACCTGGGCCGCTACACGGACGCGCGCCAGATGATGGACCGTGAGAGGCTTGACGCGGTGAGCCTCTGCACGCCCCCCAAAGTGCACCTCCCGCACACCGAACTCGCAGCGGAGCGCGGCATACACGTGCTGTGCGAGAAGCCGATGGCCCCCGACGCCGCCACCTGCCAAAGGATGATCGACGCCTGCGAGCGGCCCGGCGTGACTCTCATGATCGCCCACAAGAAACGCTACGTCAGCGCCATCCGACGGCTGAAGGAACTCGCCGAGGGTCCGCTCGGACCGATCGAGGTGCTCATGCACCGCTACCCCCACCCGTGGATGCCCGAGCATGAGTGGTTCTGGGCCGAGGACGACGGCGGAGGCCCGCTGGTCGAGAACGCCGTGCACGCCGCTGACACGTTGCGGTTCCTGCTCGGGAATGTATCGCGGGTCTACGCGGAGGGCGACGTGTTCAACGCACGGCACCACGCGCCGCAGCTCAACGTGGCCCTCTACACGGCCCGCTTCGCGACCGGCGCCATCGCGATGGTCGGCGCCGGCATGGTTAGCATTCCCACGCCGGGGATGATCTTCGAGGATTTCTGGGCCGCCTGCACGCATGGGATAGCCGAGGTCTCGGGCCCGTTCGACAACCCCAACAAGCTCACGTACGCCCTACGCGACGACATCCAGAAGATACACACGGAGACGTTCGGCGACGATCCCTTCGTCCGCGAGTTCGAGCACTTCGACGAGTGCGTGCGAACAGGCGCGACGCCGCTTACGAACGGCTACGAGGGGATGAAGGCGGTCGAGCTCTGCCTCGCAGTGAAACGGTCGTGCCGAACCGAAGCGCCGGTGACCCTTGGCGACTGAGGGGGTCTCGCATTGCGGGTGAGCCGAAGGGGGTTTCTTTCCGCCACGGCCGGCTGCGTTGCCGCGGCGGCTCTGCCGGGGCGGCCGGGCGAGGAGCCCGCGCAGTCGAGGCCCAACATCGTCCTCATCATGGCGGACGATATGGGCTTCTCCGACATCGGCTGCTATGGCTCGGAGATCGCCACGCCGAACCTCGATAGGCTTGCGCGCGGGGGCCTGCGGTTCAGCCGCTTCGCCAACAACGCCAGGTGCTGCCCGACGCGCGCCTCGCTCCTGACCGGCCTCTACCCCCACCAGGCCGGGATCGGTCACATGGTCGAGGACCGATCGGCGAAGATGGGCCCCGCGTACCAGGGCTACCTGAACTCGAGCTGCGTGACGATCGGTGAGGCGCTCGGGCGCGCGGGCTACAGGGCGCTGGTGACGGGTCAGATGCTGCGGCGCGATCTGCCTGTTGCGGACGCGCGACGCCTGGCTCTGGCGGACGCCAAGTGGGGACCGGTGTTCCGCGCGATCCACCACCGCCTGGTGTGGGACCCGCCAAGAGGCCACCAACCTCACGCTGACCGAGCCGCGCAGACGGGGCGCGATACAGCCGCCATGCCAAGCGCATGCGCTCCGGGCCTGTCGCGGCTGAGCTGCAGAACGGACGGCTCGTTCTACCCGTGCGAACGGTTCCGACCGTCCGCGACCGGGCGAATTGGCACAGCTCAGGCGGGACTCGACCTGGGGCGGGTGTTCGAGCTACGAAATGAGCACTACCACCTCATGGTGGAGCGTTGCGCGGCCTGCTGGGCACGTCCCATGTGTCAGCTCTGCTTCGTTCATGCCATGCAGGACGGCAACTGGGACGGACGATATGCCGAACGCGTGTGTACGCGGTACAGGCGGGCGGTGGATGACCTATTGGGAAGGTACGTCAGCATTCGGGACGAGAACCCCACGGCGTTTGACCACCTTCCCCCGCCAGGCCTCGACGAGGGGAGGCTGTAAGCGACGTGGCGCACGGCACCGCGGTCGCGGTGGCCCTCGTTGACACGGGAGTCACCCCTGAGGAGCTAGGAGACCAGCTGGTCCTTGAGGGTACCGTAAGGCGGCGCAAGTGGGCGGGACTTCAGCGCGAGCGTGGCCCCCGCGGCGACCCTGTGGGCCACGGGTCTATGTGTGCGAGGGCGATAGGCTCCGTGTGCGCGCATTGCCGCGTCATGTCTTTCAGGGTCTCCTCGGACGATGGGGTGGCTGATCCGGAAACGCTGGCTGAGGGTATTGCGTGGGCTGCCGAAGAGGGCGCCCACATCATCAGCGTCAGCCTCGCCGTGCAGGGCTATCGGTACGCCCCGGCCCTCCGGGAGGCCTGCAACGGGGCGCTGCGGGCCGGCGCGCTCGTGCTCGCGGCGGGAACGCGGGATCCGGCAGGATGCCTCCCCGCTTCGCTGAGCTCGGTCATCGCTGTGCGGTACGGCACCCCCAGCGGGCCGCTCTGCCTGCGCCGGCACGATGACCAGCGATGGGACCTTAGGGTCGACGGGACCCCGCCATGCGATACCCACGCATACGATCCGCTGAGCTCCAGTCTGGCGTGCGCCATTGCCGCTGGCCTCGTGGCGAGGGAGATGTCCTCCCGGCCCCCTCAGACCCCCGTGGAGACGATTCGGGCAATAGTGCCGGGATTGGAAAGACCAACCATGTGTGCTGAAGACGCCATTACGACGGCAGGCCCGCTGATAGCCTGTGCCGAGGGCAGGGCGCGCTACGTTGACTTGCGCGGCGCTAGCCCACTCCTGTACCCTTATACGCCCGCACTGGACTATGTTGCCGCACATGAACGCCGCCTGGTGACAGACCACGTGTGGATCCTCACCACAGGCGGCGAGTGCGAAAGCCGGGGCGGGCGGGTGCGTTGCATCCGGCAGCTGGGTGACGCGCGCCCTCTGACCCACGTGGCGTTGGGGCCCTGCGAGGAAGGGCCCGCATCCTGGGCCGTTCCAGGCGTGGAGTGGCTCCTGTCCACCGCCGCCGACCGCGGAATCCCGATCCTCGATTTCCTCGACGATCCTGAGGACCGGCGCACTGTGGCCACGCTGGCGGCTCAAGCCCACGCGGAGGTCATCCGGTCACCCAACCCATTCTGTGCAGTCGCCGAGAGCTCACCCCTCGTCACGGGTGCCCGCGTGCCTGTGCCGGTCGTGGTCATCCTCGGAGACGGGGGGCCATCTCGCGTGATTGAGACCCACATCGGTCTAGCCACGGCTATTGAGGACAGGGGGTACCGTGTTGGGCACTTGTCGTCGAGGCCCGACGGGGCCTTGTTCGGGTTCGATGGGCACCTGGACCACGGCCGCGCATTCCTGGGGGCGACAGCAGTAGGGCGACCGCTGATGCAGATGGAAGGCGCTGTAGCCCACGTCTGGGAGGCCCTAAGGCCCGATCTCATCATTGTGTCGTGCCACGACCCCGTGATGCCGTGGGCGCGGTACATGGCACGGGATTTCGCATTCGAGTCCGTACTGGTTCTCCTAGGTGCGCAGCCAGATGTTACTGTGCTGCTCACGAGTACTGTGTCACAGCCGAGGCGGCTCGAGAATGCCCTAGGGGTCGTCCGCGCGTACTCGGACTGCGCTCCGGTGATCGCACTAGTTCCTCCAGAGCATGGGGACGGTGCCACGTCACGGGAGAGCCAGGTTCCGGGATTCGTGGAGGCCCGCACGGGCGTCCCGTGCGCGTGGTTTGACAGATGCGTGGGCCCGGCTGGCCTCTCGGAACTGGTGCTCCGGGCGTTGGGGGCTGACGCTGATTCATGAGCGACACCAGGCGCCTCTGGCGGTATGCAGCACAGCGCCGCTGGCTGCTGGCCGGAATCGTGGTCGCGGCGCTTGCCGGTTTCCCCCTGCAAGTGGTAGGCATTGAGGCTAGTCGGAGGCTCGTAAACGCGGCCACAGCTCCGCAGGGGGCCACGCTCCACGCGCTTCTGTGCGCTGGGGCGGCCCTTCTTACTGCCGCCGTGTTCGCGAACCTTGCGCAGGCGCTCGAGACTGACGCCCAGAACCGGCTCTCACGGGCAGTCTGCACGGACATCAGGATGGACGCGTTCCGTCACGTTCTGGGCCTTCCCGTATCCTACTTCGACACGCATAATCCCCGGGAGATCATCGCGCGAGTCGAGGATGACGTGTCGTCGATTGGGACGTCGGTGTACCAGGTGTGGCTCTACCTGGCCTCGAGCGCAGTCCGGATCGCCGTAGGATTGGTGGGCATGTTCGCGACGGACCGGCGTTTGGCGCTGCTTTCGCTCGCGTTCCTCCCGGCGACGAGCATCGCAGGGAGGCTCCTGGCGCCGCAAGGCAGGCGCACGGCTGCTTCCTACCGCGAGTACTGGTCGGAGTACCAGACTCGCCTGTCGGACATCATCCATGGGATACGCGAGGTGATCATCTACGGCCAGCAGGCCCGCGAAGCCCGTAGGCACCGCGGTCGGAACGAGATCCTGATGGCGCGTCTGCTGCGCAATCAGCGGGCGCTCCTGGGTTTCAGTACGGTGCTGGTCACGCTGAATGAGGTCATGAGCCGCGCTGTGATGGTCTACGGCGGTTACCTCGCTTACACGCACCACCTGGCGTGGGGCGATGTGGTCGCGTTCATGGGGTACTCCGGCATGATCACAGGCCCCTTCAGCGTCGTCGCCGCCAAATGGGGTGCGGCCCAGGTAGGCCTTGCGTCGGCGAGCCGAGTCTTCGAGGTGCTCGACGTACCCGGCATGGCGGCCGACCCGGGCCCCCGCGCCCCGCACTGCGCATGCAGGGTTGCCATGCAGGGCACGAGCTTCGCGTACGGGCCTGGAGAAGAGGTCCTGCGCGGGGTCTCTCTGGAGCTGCGCCCTGGCAAGGTCGCTGCCCTGGTAGGCTTGAGCGGTGCCGGCAAGACGACGATCGCCAGCCTGCTGCTCCGGCTGTATGAGACCAACGACGCGTCGATCGCGCTGAACGGAGTCCCCTACGCGGAGCTCGACAGTGGCTTCGTGCGCAGCCACTTCGGCTATGTGCCGCAGGAGCCGTACCTCTTCGACGGCTCAGTCCTCGAGAACGTGTCATTCGGGCGCGACCAGGAGCCTGACGAGGGGGCAGTACGGGCTGCGTTGGGTCGCGCGGGGGCCCTCTCATTCGTGGAGAGCCTGCCGGGAGGGCTCCACGCCGCGGTAGGTCCGCGAGGCGCTACGCTCTCTGGGGGGCAGGCCCAGAGGATCGGCCTCGCACGCGCGTTGTTCGCGGGGCGACCCGTACTTATCCTCGACGAGGCAACATCAGCCCTCGACAGTGAAGCCGAGTCGCTGGTGCGGCTTACATGCCGCGAGTTGAGCCGTGATCACGCTGTTCTCGTCATTGGGCACCGCCTGAGCTCCATTATCACTGCCGATGAGATATGCGTCCTGAGGGACGGCGCGGTGGTCGAGCGCGGAACGCACGAGGACCTAATGGCCTCGAACGGGGAGTACACGAAGCTCTTCCTATCCCAGGCCAGGCCGGAGGACCTGCTCAGGGAGTGGCGGTCCCGATGGAGTGCTGGCGGCGGGCACTGAGTGGCCTATGCAGACGCGGCGTCCGTGCGGGTGGACGTCCCGATGGCTCCCGCATCACGGGCACGGAGGCCCGTGGCACTGTACTGCGCTGCCCTCACCCAGCCCGGTATGCCCCCATCCTCGCGATCAGGGGCACGCCGACCGACTCCGTCGCCGTGAAGCGGAGCTTGGTGGCTGTGACGGGCGCGAAGCGGTCGATCTTCTTGTAGCCGATCGAGGAGCCGGTGCAGACCTCGGTCCATGACCCATCGACGAGCGCCTCCATGCGGTAGCCGCGCACGCGCTGGCCCTTGCGGATGTCCTCCATCAGGATGACGTGGTCCACCTCGGTCGGCACGCCGAGGTCAAGCTCCAGCACCCGGCCCCCGCCCCGCGTCTCGGCGAGCGGGTGCCCGAACCGCCGCCCGATCTCGCGGCCGAACTCACGGTAGATGCGCACGTGCGAGTCGGGGATCAGCCCGCGCGTGTCCGGCGTCATGTTAAGGAGCAGCACGCTCCCCCGCCCGACCGACTGGTAGTAGACATCCATGAGCCGGTCGACGCTCTTCAGCATCTGGTCGGTGCCCGGCGCCCAGAACCACTTGTGGTCGAGGAGTGGCGTGTCGCACTCCATCGGCAGCCAGACATCGCCGTCGGGGTCGCTCTGCTCGGCGGTCGAGACCCCGCTCTCGGCGTCCGCGCGCTTCACGGCTTGCCACGTCGGGTACGGCACAACGCCTGCCTCGTTGCCGGGCCACCTCAGGGTCGCCCGTGGGCCCTGGAGGATCATCGCATGGGGCGCGTAGCGCTCCAGGATACCCGCCACGTCGATGACGCAGCTTCCATCAAACCACACCTCGCTGATCTCGCCGTAGCGCGAGAGCACCTCCGTGAGCTGCTGCCGGTAGACGCGGTTGTACGCTTCCTGCTTGCCCGGGTCGGATGTCCGCCCGCCGCTGCCGATGCCGGCGCCCCACTGGTCGTCGCCGGGGTAGACGTAGACGCCCAGCTTCAGCCCGTACAGGTGGCAGGACTGCGACAGGTCGGCCAGCACGTCGCCCTTGCCGCCGCGGAAGGGCGTGTTCTTCACGCTGTACTCGGACGTGTCAGTCTGCCACCAGCAGAACCCGCCGGTGTGCTTCGCGACGAAGAGGATCTGCTTCGCCCCGAACCGCTTGGCGGCTCGGCACCACTGGTCCGTGTCAAGCTGCGCAGGATCGATGGCCGACAGGGGCGTCGAGTGATCGTCGTACTCCCTGCCCTGCCACGTGCACGGGTCGAGGCACAGGAACGCCTCGATCTCCATCTGGTGCCACGCGAGCTGGTCCGGCGTGGGCCGAGCGAGGCGAGCGGGGCTCGCAAGACCCGGGGCGACGGCTAGGCACGCTGCCAAGGGCAGCAGACGACTTGCTCTACTCACCGAAGAACACCCTCTCTGTGGTGCGGCGGAGGAGCCACTCGCGATCACTATCGGATAGGAAGTCCAGCCTGTCCCGGACGAGCGCGATGCTCTCGGCGTACCCGTGCGACCAGGCCTGGAAGGGGCTGTCCGTCGCCCACATCAGTCGCTCCGGGCCGAAAGCGTCGCACACACGTCGGACCAGTGGCACGAGGTCGAGGTACGGCGGCTCCTTCGCCCCCAGCGCATAGAAGGCGGAGACCTTCACGAAGACGTTCGGGAGCTTGGCCAGCGCACACAGGTAGTCGACCTCGGTGTCGTCGATCGACCCACTGATGCCTATCCTCGCGAGGTGGTCTACGACGAACGTTGTGTCCGGTGCTCGCTCGGCGGCGCGATGCAGTGCCGGCAGGAAGTCAGGGTCGAGCAGTGGGCAGATCGCGATCCCCGCTCGGCCCGCCTCGCGTATAAGCCGCCGGTTTCGGTCGGCGCTCAGCGGAGACCGCAGTTCAGACTCTAGCGAGTAGATCCTAAGCCCGCGTACGCCGGCATCTCGAAGACGGTCTAGCTCCTCCGCCAGGTCGGGCATGCCAGGATCGACGATCCCCACCCCGCGGAACACGTCGGGCCGCTCGGCGATCACGTCGAGCATGTATGAGTTGTCGTACCCGTAGAAGCTCATCTGGATGAGGACGACCCGGTCGACACCCGACGCCTCGCACAGTGGCAGCAGCTCCTCCGGTGTGAAGCGCGGCCGCGCGTCCTCCGGCGGGAATCCGTCGGCCACGGGGTACCGCTCGCAATGGTCCGTCCACACGTGCACGTGCGCGTCGATGTAGCCCACGGACGTCACCTCACGCGTTGATGTCTCCCGGCGCGGCGCCGGCCGGGAGCGGGACGTCGAGCTGGCACTCCACGGGCTCGACCGTCGCCTTGTGCGCGGCCACGGCCGCGGCGATGCGCTCGATCACGTCCGGGTTGCGGGCGGCGACGTCGTGCCTCTCACCTTCGTCGCGCTCGAGGTTGAACAGCAGCGGCGGGTCGTGCTCCTGGCGATCGTTGCCGTAGCCGGTCCGGGTGACGTAGTGCGCCTTCCACGGCCCCACGCGATACGCGTCGAGCTCCGCGCCGCGGTAGTAGGCCATCTCGGTGCGCGTCCCCTGTCCCCCGCGCAGGAGCGGCACAAGACTCGCGCCGTCCATCGTCCGGTCTCCGGGCACACCGGCGCCGGCGAGCTCCGCGCAGGTCGGCAGGAAGTCCAGCGTGGACGAGAGATCCATCGAGGTGGTGCCCGCCGGCACCGTGCCCGGCCACCAAGCGATGCACGGCACCCGCAGGCCGCCCTCCCAGGTGCTCTCTTTCCCGTCGCGGAGCGGGCCCGCCGTCCCTCCCGCGAGGCCCTGCGTGAGCCATGGCCCGTTATCGCTGGTGAAGATGACGAGCGTGTCGCGCTCCAGGCCCTGGTCGCGCAGCTCCTGGAGGACGACACCAGTGCTCCAGTCGAGCTCCTCCACGACGTCGCCGTACAGCCCCCGGCGGCTCTTGCCCGCGAACCGCGGAGACGCGTGCAACGGCACGTGCGGGTATGTGTGCGGAACATACAGAAAGAAGGGCTTGTCGCGGTTCGTCCGGATGAAGGACACGGCACGCTCGGTGTAGCGCGGGGTGAGCGTCTCCTGCACCGCCGGCTCCTCGATGACCTCCTCGCCGTCGAGGACCGGGCACGGCTTCATGTCGTTGCTGTACGGGATGCCGAAGTACTCGTCGAACCCGTGCCTGGTGGGCAGGAACTGCTTGCGGTGGCCCAGGTGCCACTTGCCGAAGCAGCCGGTCGCGTACCCGGCGTCGCGCAGCAACTGCGCGATCGTGATCTCGGAGCCCGGCAGCCCGCCGCCGGAGTCCGGGAACAGCACGCCCCGGTTCCCCGTCATGCCGCTTCGGATCGGCAGGCGGCCGGTCAGGAGCCCCGCGCGGCTGGGAGTGCAGACCGCGGCCGCGACGTAGAACTGGGTGAGCTTCATCCCCTCAGCGGCCATGCGGTCGAGCTCCGGCGTGTGGATTGTGGGATGGCCGAAGCAGCCCAGGTCACCGTACCCGAGGTCGTCCGTGAATATGACGACGACGTTCGGACGACGCATCACGGGATCATCTCCTCTCGCACGCGCGGCGAGCGAGCCGGCCGCTGTGGCGCCGGCGATGCGCGCAATGAACTCGCGTCTGCTTACTGACGGCATGTGGCACCTCACGCCGCTGTAGTGGGCCGAGCTTCAGCCCGGTGTCCATCGACACCTCCGACGCCTCTCCCGTGTCTGGAGGACCGGGGCCGGCGGCGCTCGAAGGGTGGGAGGATAGCAGGGAGGCCCGTCATGCGGGAGATCCACGTTGACCAGATAGCCGATGCGGTCGCCACGATCTGCCAGGACGCGGCGGTCGACATCGGAGATGACATGTTCGAGGCGCTCGAGGGCGCCCTCCGGAAGGAAGAGTCGCCGCTCGGGCGGCACGCGCTTGAGATCCTCCTGGAGAACGCACACCTCGCGCGACGCACGCGCATTCCCTACTGCCAGGACTGCGGGTACACCGTGCTCTTCGCGACGGTAGGTCAGGACGTCCACGTTGTTGGTGGCGGGCTGACGGAGGCACTGCAGGCCGGGGTCAGCAAGGGTTACGGGGAGGGCTACCTGCGCGCGTCGGTGGTCCGCTCTCCGATCGATCGCACCAACACGGGTGACAACACGCCCGCGGTCATACACTACGACGTGGTGCCCGGGGACAAGCTGCGGCTCGCGGCGACGCTCAAGGGTGGCGGCAGCGAGAACCAGAGCAGGCAGGCGATGCTCCAACCGTCCGAGGGCATCCGCGGAGTGAAGCAGTTCGTGGTTGAGACGGTCGCCAGGGCCGGCCCGAACGCGTGCCCGCCGCTGATCCCCGGCGTGGGGCTGGGCGGGACTTTCGACAAGTCCTGTGTCCTCGCCAAGAAGGCCATCATGAGGCGCATCGGCGAGTTCAACCCCGATCCCGCGGTCGCGCAGCTCGAAAGGGAGCTGCTCATCCTCTGCAACGAGACCGGCGTCGGGCCCCAGGGCCTCGGTGGGCGTGTGACCTGCCTCTGGGTACCCATTGAGATGCACCCGTGCCACATCGCCAGTCTGCCGGTCGCCGTCAACATCCAGTGTCACGCGCAACGACACAAGGAGGTGGTCTTGTGACCCACGAGCCGCTCTCCGTTCAGGTCCCATTCGCGAGCGAGGAGGTCATCAGGTCGCTCAATGCCGGCGATCCCGTGCTGCTCTCGGGCACGCTGTACACGGCGCGCGACGCGGCCCACAAGCGCATGATCGAGGCGCTCGAGCGCGGCGATGAGCTCCCGATCCCGCTGGAGCGCGAGGTTATCTACTACGTCGGCCCAACGCCCGCCAGACCGGGCCGGGTGATCGGCGCGGCGGGTCCCACCACTGCGTATCGAGTGGACCCGTACACCCCCCAGCTCATCGAACGGGGACTCGGAGGGATGATTGGGAAGGGCTGGCGGGGCCCCGAGGTGCGGGCGTGCATCGCGCGGCACGCGTGCGTCTACATGGCGGCGATCGGAGGCGCCGGGGCTCTGCTCGGCCAGCGGATCACGGCCGCGGAGGTCATAGCCTACGGCGACCTCGGCACCGAGGCTGTGCGGAAGCTCACGGTGAAGGACTTCCCCGCGATCGTCATCAACGATACGCACGGCGTTGACTTCTACGAGGTAGCGCAGGCCCCCTGGAGAAAGGCTGGCGGCGCTGAGTGAGCGACGACAGGCCCCCGCACGGCATGTCGCTTATCTGGGCCCCTTGGCGCATGGCCTACATCCGGTCGCCGAAGCCGGAGGGCTGCCCGTTCTGCATACCGGTTGACGACGCATCGCAGGACCGCGAGCGCTATGTGCTCGCGCGGGGCAAGCGTGCCTACGTTTGCCTCAACATCTACCCATACACTAACGGCCATATTCTGATCCCGCCGTACGAGCACACGGGCGGGCTGATCGACCTCGACCCTGAGACCCTGGCCGAGATGGGCGAACTCATGCGGGCGAGCCTGCGGGCCTTGGCGCTCTATGCTCACCCGGACGGCTGCAACATCGGCTACAACATCGGCCGCGCCGCGGGCGCCGGCATCGCGGAGCACGTTCACATGCACGTTATCCCGCGCTGGATCGGCGATACGAGCTTCCTCTGCGCCGTCTCCGCGGCCAAGGTGATCGTGCAGGCTCTTGACGAGACGTACGAGGAGCTCGCGCCGCTTATGGGAACGGTCCTCGACCGCCACCGGTAGGTAGGAGGGATCGCCGCTCAAAGGGCGAACTAACACACGCCTGTTCGCCCAATGATGTGGCATGATCGCTCGGAGCGGCATATGCGCGGAGGATACCCACAAGTCATCCCCTACCAGGGCAGCAAGCGCATGCTTGCGGACCGCATTCTGTGCTACTTCCCCACCCACCCGGTCGCCAGGCTCATAGAGCCGTTCGCCGGCTCCGCCGCTATCACGGTTGCGGCGCTGGCAAGCGGACGAGCCCGCGCCGCGGTTGTCGGCGACTCCCTTGAGCCACTCGTGGGCATTCATCGGCTGATCGCGGACGCACCCGAGGACCTTAGCGAACAGTACGCAGCGCTGTGGGTTGAGCAGGGCAACGACCGGGACGCGCAGTACCGCCGCGTTCGCGACGAGTTCAACACCGACGGCGATCCGGCCAAGCTGTTGTACTTGCTGGCCCGGTGCGTCAAAGGCTCGGTGAGGTTCAACTCGTACGGACTGTTCAACCAGTCCGCGGATCGGCGTCGAGCGGGCGCGCGGCCGGCCGAGATGGCTCGGCGCATACGCGCTGTACACGAGGTGTACTGCGGCCGAAGCGCCTTCGTCGCCGCCGACTACACCGCCACCCTCGCCGACGCGGATCAGCACGACCTGGTGTTCATGGATCCCCCCTGGCAGGGCACCAGTGAGGGGCGAGACCAGCGCTATCACCGTTCACTCGACAGGGGGGCCTTCCTGTGCTATCTGGATGACATGAACCGACGTGGACTTCGGTTTCTTCTCAGCTTTGACGGCTCATGTGGCGACCGGACGTACGGCGAGCCGATGCCGTCCGAGCTGCGGCTGACTCGCATACCGCTCGAGGCGGGCCGCTCGTCACAGGCGACACTAAGCGGACGCTCGGAGAGCACCGTCGAATCCCTGTACCTCTCGCCCGCGCTTGCGCAGCAGATCGATGTGCACCGAGACGGACGCGACCGGTCGACACCCGTGCAGCTCAGGTTGGACGGGCTCGGCGACATTGGTGCTTAGTGCCCTACGTGCGTCCTCAGCAGAGCCAGGAGCAGCAGACGAAGACCCTCAATGCCGTCTGCGCACGCTGAGAGCGCTGTGTCGTAGACGGCGCAATCGTCGCCGGTCCACACCACGTCCAGGCGTCTAGCCGGCGCTATCGCGATGTGGAAGTGGTTGTCGGGAGAGCCCCAGTAGCAGCGTAGACACGTCTCAGCGTCGCGCGTGACCCAGTTCGGGCAGTGCTCGCAGGACCAGCTCTTCGACCGTTGGCACGAGCCGCATAGCAGCATCAGCCGGTCGGGGGCAACCGCCGCTCTTCCCGAGTCCGGGCGAACTTGGTACGGCACGCGGTGGTCGGCTTGAAGGTACTGTGCCTCATACGTGAGACCACAGACAGCGCACCTGGCCCCGTCGCGTACAAGCAGCGCTTGCTTTAGACGCTTGGGAATGGCCCTGCGCCCGCTGCCGGGTTGCGGTCTGGCGCTCGGCAGAGACGGCGGCAAGGTGTAGGCGGCGACAAGCCGGCCGCTTTGCCCGCGTACCTTGAGCGTTACCAGGGGTATGCCGAGCTCCCTGACGTCCCTGGCGGCCCGTGGGGGATGCTCATAGCCGAGTGCGGCCAGATCCTCGGTCGTGCAGTGGCCACGCTCGAGGATCAGGTTGACCACAGCCCTCGCGCGTTTGCCCGCTCCCGAGCTGTCCAGTAGCTTGCGCCATCTGCGGCGCGCCGACGTGCTCGGGGCTTTCAGCAGCTCGCCCCCGACAGGGTCGGCAGGCATGTGGCCACCTCCGGGGACCCAACGACCGGCCCCGTGCCGTGTTCACTGATGGGCCAGCCTGCAGGCCTACCTTGTGCCGAACAGAAGCTATGCACTGCAGAGGGGTGCCGCCCATGCCGCGTGTCGTCTCGGCCGAGGAGGCCGTGTCGTACGTTAAGTCGCAGGATGTTGTCTTCTGCCACTCGAACGGCGCGAATCCGGAGGTCCTCCTCGCGGCTCTCGCCGAGCGCGCCGCCGCCGGGGAGCTGCGCGACGTAGAGATCCTGCACCTCCTCACTCTAGGCTCCGCGCCGCACCTCAGGCCCGGGCTGGAGGAGGCCCTCATCCACCGGGCGTACTTCATCGGCGCCAACGCGCGTGAGGCCGTGAACAGCGGGCGGGCCTTCTACCATCCGACCCACCTCTCGAACTACGGCCGGTGCGTTGTCGCGCGCAGGCCTACGGTGGCCCTGCTGCACGTGTCCACAGCGCGCAAGGGTGCGTACAACCTGGGCGTGTCCGTCGAGGCCGCCCCCGAGGCCGTGCACGCGGTCAGGCGGAACGGCGGGCTGGTCATCGCCGAGGTGAACCCGCGCATGCCCTTCGTTCACGGCCGTGGGTTCGTGGTGGACGACGACATCGACATGATCGTCGAAGTGGACTACCCGATCCCAGAGGTCCGTTTGCGCCCGCCAAACGAGAGCCAGCGCCGAATCGGCGAACTGATAGCCAAGTACCTCATCGAGGACGGCAGCACACTCCAGGTCGGCATCGGGGAGGTCCCCTCGTCGGCTGTCGCCGCGGCCGTGCAGCTCGGACGGAAACACCTCGGCGTCCATACCGAGCTCTACACCGACGCTCTCATGAACGCAACCACCGCCGGCGCCATAACGAACGCGCACAAGTCCGAGAACCGTGACTACGCCGTGAGCGGCCTCTTCCAAGGCACCCGGGAGCTGTACGACTGGATCCATGACAACCCCCGGGTCCAGGGGAGGGCGTCCGCGTACACAAACGACATCAGGAGGATCTCCGCCAATCCGGACGTGGTCGCGATCAACAGCGCCATCGGGGTTGACCTCAACGGCAGCGTGTTCGCCGACTCCCTGGCGCCGAACCGCATCTACTCAGGGTACGGGGGTCAGTGCGACTTCATGCGTGGAGCCGCGTTCACCGGCCCGAACGGCAGGCCCGGGAAGGGGATCATCGCACTGGAGTCTACCTACGAGAAGGGCGGGGAGCTCAGGTCCAAGATCGTGGGCCTGCACCCGGCAGGGATGAACATCACGGTTACCGCCGCCGATCCGGCCTACATCGTCACCGAGTACGGGATCGTCCATCTCGCGGGCCTGGGGCTTGGCGAGCGCATGCGCGCACTTACCTACATCGCCCATCCCTCGCTCCGCGATCGGCTCTGGGAGGACGCTGACGAGCGCGGTGGCATCACGCACTACCAGAGCCCGGCGGCACGATCTCGCGGGCTGCCCGATGGAGTTATAGTGCAGCTAGAGTGATGCCCCGCCGGGCAACGGGCTGAAGCCCATCGCCCGGCGGCCTCAGGTCACCGTCGACATCGAGGCGATCCGCCTCGCGTCATCCCCGGTCCCGTCAGCGACGACCTCTCCGTCTACCAGGCGAATGACACGTAGCGCGCGGTGCGCGATGTGCGCCTCGTGTGTCACGACGATCAGGGTCATGCCGCGGTCGTTCAGGGCCTCTAGGAGGGTCATGACCTCCGCCCCCGCTCGCGTGTCGAGCGCGCCCGTCGGTTCGTCCGCGAGCACCACCTCGGGCTCGTTCACGATCGCGCGGGCGATCGCTACCCGCTGTGCCTGCCCTCCCGATAGCTGGTTCGGGAGGTGGAACAGCCGGTCGCCGAGGCCCATACGCGCCAGGGCCTCTGCCGCCCTCTCCGCCTTGCGAGGTCTGCCCGCGTACATCAACGGCATCATAACGTTCTGCAGAGCCGACCGACGAGGGAGGAGGTTGAAGCTCTGGAACACGAAGCCCATCCTGCGAAGCCTGACCGCGGCAAGTTCGTCGTCCTCCAGGTCGGCAACGTGCTGGCCACCCAGCAGGTAGTCGCCGCGCGTTGGTCGGTCGAGGCACCCGACCAGGTTCATCAGAGTCGACTTCCCGCTGCCCGACGGTCCCATGATCGCGACGTACGAACCGCGCTCGATCAGCAGCGACACGCCACGGAGCGCGTTCACCTGGACCTCGCCCAGCTCGTAGACCTTCCACACGTTCCGCAGGTCGATCAATGCGCCGTTCAGACCCGAGGGGTCGGGGGCGGAGGGCCCATTGCCGGTCCTGCGGAGGACCCCGTTGAGCACTACGAGCCACCCCCCTCGTCGACCGGCGGCGGGTCATACGGTGCGTCGACGGCCGCCTCGGTCGGATCGGCGAGTGGGTTCACTCCGACGATGATCCCGGGCGCGGCCCTGTGAAGCGCCCAGTAGGAGCGGAACAGAGCGGCCTCGGCCTCCACCACCTGCTGCCGCGCCTGGTAGTACTGTAGCCGCGCGTCCAGTGTGTCGAAGAACGACGACAGGCCGATCGCGAAAGATCTCTGGGTGCGGTCGAGACTGGTCTGTGCCGCGATCTCGGCGAAGCGCGAGGCCGCAACCTGCTCGCGAGCTGAGTCAACGTCCCGATAGGTCCCCGTTACCTCCTGCCAGACATTTCTGAGCGCGGCGGACACCTCGGCCTCAGAGATGATCTCGCGGGCTTCTGCCGACCGGAGCTGGCTCTTTGCGGCGCCACCGTCGAATAGAGGCAACGTCGCCGAGAAGGCCACCTGCCAGTTCGCGGTGCTGTTCCTCTGCCCGATGCCGTTGTAGCCCGATGCGTTGAGCTGGTAGCTCACGCGTTGCGCGAGCCGCGCGAGCGCGAGGTCGACGTGGCTCACATCGAGCGCGCGCTGGATGCTCTCGATGTCGTCCCGCGTCGAGTAGGCCTGGTCGAGGCAGTCCTTGAGGGGCGGCACGGACACGTCTGTCGGAGGGCCCTCGAGGGCGAACTCATATCCCGTGTCCTCCGACAGACCCATCGCCCCCAGGAGCGAGAGTCTGGCCTTGTCGAGGCTGTTCTGCGCCGCCAGAACCTGCTGGGCGACTAGGGCCACCTGCGCCCGCGCCTGCGCGGTCTCCACGGCCGTGCCGTCGCCGATCCGCTCCCTTGCCGCAGCGATCCTCAACGACTCCTGGTCGAGGCCGAGGACCTGCTTCTGCAGGTCGGCGAGCCGTTGCGCACGCACGAAGTCGATGAACGCTGAGGCGACCGACAGGTCTAGGTCGCGAAGCGTTCCAAGCGCGCCGGCGCGCGCTTCCTCCTCGAGGTGTCGCGCCCGCTCAATGAGCCGCGGCCGCCGCGAGTCGAAGAGGGTCCACGATACGTTCAGTGCCACCTCGGTATTGCCGGTGTCGCGGATGATCGAGCCCCCGGCGCCCTGGGAGACGATGCTGGTGCCTAGGTTGCCGCTTCTGTAGGCCGCCCGCAGGTCGACGGCGGGGTACTTGCCCGCCTCGGCGCCTTCGAGCCCCGCGTGGGCGTCTCGGACTCTCTGTGCCGCGATGATGATGTTCTCGTGAGTGACCCGCGCGAGCGCCAGGCAATCCGACAGTGACAGCGGGCTATGGCGCTCGGGCGCGCCGCTCTCAGTTGCCTCCTGGCCCATGGCGGCGGTCGCGAAGGCCAGACCGCATAGCACGATGACGAGCAGGGCCGCGGCCATGCCGCTACCCACTAGCCGGCCGCGATCGCCGCCGACCTCACCCCCCGGCCCTTCGACAAGCTCAGGGCCGTTCCCCCTCTCCGCTAGCGGAGAGGGGGCGGTGCCTGGCGCAGCCAAGCACCAGGGGTGAGGTCGTCCTGACCACGCGTCGCCGGAACAAGACTGCCCCGCAAGCACGATGCATCTCATCGGGCAGGTGCCCCCTCACTCATACCGTAGGGCCTCGATAGGGTCGAGGTTGGCGGCGCGTACAGCGGGGTAGATTCCGAAGAACGCGCCTGTGCCGAAGGCGAACAGGAAGCTCACGCAGAGCGCCCACAAGGGCACATAGAACTTCATCTCCTGGGACATCGCGCCGAAGCTCTTGGTCAGCATAAGGCCGAAGGCGATGCCGATGAGCCCGCCCACGCCCGACAGCACCACCGACTCGATCACGAACTGAATCAGGATGTCTCGCTTCCGCGCGCCAATGGCCTTGCGGATCCCAATCTCACGGGTTCGTTCGGTGACGGTGACCAGCATGATGTTCATGATGCCGATGCCGCCCACGAGGAGCGACAGCGCACCGATACCCCCGAGCACCAGCGTGATGACGGTCAAGACCTTGCCGATGGCCTGCAGGATGGCCTTCTGGCTGACCGTGTCGAAGTCGTCCACGTTCGAGTGAAGCGCCTTCATCTCAGTCTTGATGCGCGCGGTGAGCTCCTCCAGGTTGACGTCGGGCTCCCCCTCCACGACGACCAGCGGCACCTGATCGCCGCCCAGGATCCGCTTCTGCGCGGTAGTGAGCGGGACGAAGATGGCGTTGTCATTGTTCTGCATGCCGCGGCCGCCGCGCTTCTCGAGCACGCCGATCACGTCGTAGGACACCCCGTTGACCGAGACCTTGAGTCCGACGGGGTCGTCTTCGCCGAACAGGTCCTGCCTGACGTTGGCGCCGAGCACCGCTACCTTGGCGTACGTGTCCATGTCCGACTGGAGGATGAAGCGCCCGCTGACGAGGGTCATGTCCGGGGTCATCCCCTCCTTGGGGGACACTCCGTTGACGTCGGAGCGGCGCGACTTGCCGTTGGGTGAGGCGATGTCGCCCTGCACGCCCACGACCTGCGGGCGGGCCTCCTTCACGCCGGGCAGCCTTTCGAGGGCCTCGACGTCGGTCATGCGAAGCCCGCGCGAGTGGCCTCGCCACTCGCTCTCCGGCTCCTCCTCGGGCTTGACCTCCTTGCCGTGCACGTAGATCGACTGCGAACCCAGGCCTTGTAGCTGCGTGACGACGTCCTTCTTGGCGCCCTCGACAAGGGCGACCATCGTCTGCATCGAGGCCACGCCGATGACGACGCCGAGCATCGTCAGAAAGGACCTGAGCTTGTTGCCCCGGATCGAGTCGAGGGCCATCCGCACCGATTCGCCGACATTCATGGGCGGAACTCCTTACCGTGCGGTTAGCGCCTCTCTTGGTTCAGCACGAACTCGGTCTTCGGACGTCTCACGAGGTAGGTATCGCCCACGGCGGCACCCTCCTTGACCTCCACCATCGAGGCGCCGCGCAGTCCGAGCTTCACCTCGCGCTCATCGGGCTCAGGCTTCCCCTCAGCCGACGGCACCAGGATGAACGTCGCGTCTCCGTGGCTGCGGAGGCCCGCGAGGGTCACGGTCGGCACACCCTCGGCCTTGTCGCACACCACCTGCACGCGGGCGGACATGCCCGGCCTGATCCGCTCGTCGCGCTCGGCGACAAGCACCTTCACCTCGAAGGTCGCCACTCCGGCTTGCCCGGTCCCGGTGCGGCCCTGGGCTTGCTCTTGGCTCGCCGTGGTGCTCTGTGGCGCGATCTCGATGACCTTACCATTGAACACCTCTCCGGGAAGGGAGTCGAAGCGGAGCTTGGCCTCCAGGTCGGTCTTGAGGCTGATGACGTCCACCTCGTGAACCTGTAGCTTCACCGTGAGTTGTTCCAGGTTCCCGATCGTCACGATCGGGGTGCCCTGCGCCAGGCCCGTAGTGCCGGACGCCGCGAGCTCGCCAGCCTCGATGTGTCGCTTCAGCACAACACCCGTGACGGGCGCCCGGACGGTGCAGTCCATCAGGTCTTCCTGCGCACGCAGAAGCTGCGTGCGCGCCGAGCGGAGCTGTGCCCTTGCATCGACGATGTCCTGCGCGCGCAGCTTCGGGTCCAGCCCCTGGGCTACGGACTGATCGAGGCCGGCCTCGGCCTCGATCAGCGTGGCGGCGGCCTGCTCGATCTCCTGCGGCCGCGAGCCGATTCGGGCGAGGCGCAGAGCAGCCTCTGATTCGCGCAGCCCGGCCTCCGCTCTCGCAACCGCGCCCTCCTGCTGGGCGATCTGTTCAGCCCTCGTGCCGACCGTGGTCAGCTCGAGCCTCGCCTGCTGTGCGTTGAGCCCGGCTTGCGCGGCCGCTACCGCGTGCCGCTGCTGCTCGATGTCCTCCGGGCGCGAGCCGGCCTCGAGCAGACTCAGCCTCTGCTCGGAGGCCTTCCTGGTGGCGATCGCCCGCTCGACGTCCGCCTCGGCAGCCTCCACGTCTTCCGCGCGCGACCCCTCGCGAGCTAGGTCGAGCGCCTGCTGACGCGACTCCACCGTCGCGCGAGCCGAGAGGTAAGTGGACCGAGCCGCGTCGACGACCTGCGCCGAGGCGTAGCCCGCGTCTCTGAGCTGCTCCTGCCGGCTGAGGGCCGCCTCGGCCTCGGTGAGCTTCGCCTGGGCGTTGCTCAGCTCGGCCTCAGCCTGCGCTATCTCCTGCGGGCGGCTGCCGGCGCGTACCTTCAGAAGCGTGGCGCGCGCCGCCGTTTCCGAGGCCTTCGCCTGGTCGAGCTCGGCCACGGCGGACGCTACATCCTGCTCGCGGTTGCCTGCCTCAGCCTTCGCGAGCAACGCTTTTGCCTGTGCAAGCTGCGACTCAGCTTGTCTGACAAGCTGCTGCTGCTCACCGACCTCCTGCGGGCGGGAGCCGGCCTGGAGCTCGGCGAGCTTCGCCCTGGCCGAAGCCACGTCGGCGGTGCCCTGCGCGACGCGCTGCTCGGCCTGGGCGACCTCTTCGGGGCGTTTGCCCTCCCGGGCGATCGACAGAGCCGCCCTCGCGGAGTCGATCGCCGCCCTTGCCTTGGTCAGTCCGGCGTCGGACGTGCCGCTCGACTGGGTGAGCATGACCTCCGACTTGGCCAGTCCGGCGAGGGCGGAGTCGACCTGCGCGGCCCGACTGTCGACATCCTGTTGGACCCGCGTAGGGTCGAGGACGGCGATCACCTGCCCATCGGCAACGGGATCACCCTCGTTCACGAGGATGTCCCTCACCTCCGCGGCGACTTGGGACTTCACGATGACCTGGGTCTCGGGTTCGACGACGCCCGTCTCGTCCACGACCACTTCGACGTCGCCGAGTTCGACCGTCCGTTCCTCCCATTGCTGTTTGGCCTTGAGTACGGTGGCCGCCTTCTTGGCCTGGTACCGCCAGCCCCCGTACGCAACGACCATCACGACTACAATCGCCCAAGTCAGGCGACGGCGGCGTCGCCGCCTGGCGATCTCGGGCCGTTCGAGTGCGGTCAGGCGCGGGGCTCCCGAGCCGTTCAGCTCATCCACGACTTGCTCCACCTCCGGAATCGGCCGATCCGGGCCACACGGCAACGCGCTGATTCCCGCGTGACCTTGCCAGCAGTCGGCCGACACGGGATACGGACGTTCAGCGCTCCGGGTTGTCACGGATCGCCGACAAGCCGGTAGGGGTTCAACGCGCGGTACGGGTCCGCCTGCAGAACGTTACCTGGCGCTGACTCGTACAGGACGGGGCTCTGTCAGGGCGCATAGACCCAGGCGGCGGGGTCGCCCCGGGGTGCCGGGCTCTCGGTGGCGAAGCGGACGGCGTCTTCGACGACGAGCCTGGCCTCGTCCTCCGCCAGCAGTGCGTCGTCCACGGTGGCGATGCCCTCCCGGACGAGGTAGCCGCGGAAGCGCACGATCCCGTCCCGCCGGCACGCCTCGGCCTCTTCCTCGGCCGTCCTGTAGTCCCGCTTGTCGGACCTCGAGTGCCCCAGGAACCTGTATGTGAGCGACTCTATCAACGTCGGGCCCTCGCCCGACCTTGCCCGCTCCGCGGCTAGTTCGACCGAGCGTTTGACGGCCAGCAGGTCGTTACCGTCGACCTGTACCGCCGTGATCCCATAGGCTGGGGCCCGGGACACGACGTCAGGGACCGCCGAGTGCGCTCGTATCGGCGTCGACATCGCGTAGAGGTTGTTCTCGCAGAAGTAGACGACGGGCAGCTTCCAGAGGGCACCCATGTTAGCGGCCTCGTGGAAGGCCCCCTGCGCCGTGGCTCCGTCGCCGAAGAAGGACAGCACGACCGTGCCCACGCCGCTGCGCTTGGACGCGAGGGCCGCGCCCGTCGCGATCGGGATTCCTCCGCCAGTGATCCCGTTGGACCCGAGGAATCCGATCTCCAGGCAACCCATGTGCTGGCTGCCCCCACGGCCCTGCGCGTACCCGTCCGCCTTGCCAAACAGCTCCGCCATCACGCGACTCGGGTCGCCCCCCTTCGCGATGAGATGGCCGTGCCCTCGGTGTGTCGAGCTCACCTGGTCGGTGGGCCGGAGGCCCGCACACGCGCCGACCGCGCTCGCCTCCTGCCCAACACACAGGTGACAGGTGCCCCGCACCAGGCTCCGCCCGAACAGCTCGTCGAGCGCTTCCTCGAACTTGCGGATCACGAGCATCGTGCGGAAGTAGCCAAGGTACTCGCCGCGGATGTCGCTCACACTATCCCACCTTCCGCCCGATGAGACACGCGCCCGCGCCCGCGCGGTCGAGCAACGCGACCAGAGCGTGCTCACCCGGAGCGAGCGCTTCCAACGCTATGGCGCAGTACAGGGGTCCCGCGACCGCGAACGTCTCCCCCAGGGCGCGGGCCGGCCGCAGAACCCGGGCGTCCCTGGGATCGAGCCCCACGTGGGCGAGGGCCGAACGCTCTGCCTCCTCAAGCTCGGGGCAGCCACCGGCGGGCGATACGTACAGCTCCGGGCCGGCGCCTGTCGGCATCGCGCCAAGACAGCTCGACAGGGCGGTAGCTAGGGCGCGCGCCGGTTCGGCGTCGCTCCTGACACACGCCCTGAACACATGCCCGCGCACCGTCGCCCCACGCGTGCGGGCAGCGGCTTCGTCCTCCAGCACGAGCACCGCGCCACCCTCGCCCGGTACGATCCCGGGAGACTGGCGCCACTCAGCGGGGTCCTGGGAGTGGTTCACCAGCCCGGCGCAGCAGAGGCCACGATACACCGGCTCCGACAACGCCTCGGAAGCGCCCGCCAGCACCGCGGAGGCGCGGCGTTCGCGTATCATGTCCGCCCCCAGCATGAGCGCAGTCAGCCCACTCGTCCAGCCAGAGCAGACCGTCATATTGGGACCACGAATGCTCCATTCTATGGCTGCCAAGCTTGGCGCAGTGTTGACGTACGTGTGCCCGAAGAGGATCGGGTTCGCGAGCTTCGCGCCCTTCTCCGCAATCCGCTGCTGGAAGGCGGTGGCGCTCTCCAAAGGGCCGAACGCTGACCCGTACGCGATGCCGACGTCGTCCCCGCGTCGTCCGGATAGGTCGAGCACGCTGTCCCTCACGGCGTAGGCACAGGCCGCGAGGAAGTGACTCGCCACCGGGTCGACGTAGCTCTTCCTGCTGCCCAGGACCTCGTCAAGGTCATACGGGGCAACCTCCGCGGCCAGGGCCGCGGCGCCGGGCTCCGGCTCGAACGACGTCACCCACCCGATCAGACCGTCCGCCGCCGTGACGGCGTTGAGCGCCGAGGCGCTGTCGTGGCCGGCCGCCGACACCACTCCAAGCCCGGTCACCGCAACCGAAGACGAGTTCACGGGTCGGGACCTCCGTAGTACATGATCTCCTCGCAGCGCAGGCCGCTGGAGGGCCTAGCGAGTTCGGAACCGAACAACCGCAAGCTATACCGAACGGAGCGAGACATGGACGGGCAGGGCACAACGGGTTCCGGCCCCTTACGACACCGTGCGCGCGCCGCCTCAGGTACCTTCGCCCTGACAGGAAGAGGTATCACGGTTTTCCGGCTGGCGCAACTCGCGATCGATCTCGCCGCCGCCGTGGGCGCCTGTTGTCTGGCGGTCATAATGCTTCCCGGGCTGACGGTTCGCGACCTCGCCGGACATCCGGGCTGGATCGTCTACTGCTCCGCGGTCGGGCTCGCCTGGCTGGCCGGCCTTAGCCTACTGGAACTCTATGACCCCCGACACTGGCGGGTGTTCGCTTACTCCTGGGCCAGGTGCGCGTTTGCCACGGCTGTCTCGACCGTGGTGGCCTTCGGCCTGCTGGCGGTCGTGTCGGCTCCGCCTGACGAGGTGAACCTGATCGTGCTCCTGGGCGGGCAGCTCCTCGGATTCGCCGCCGCTGTGAGCCGCTACACGCTCTACCTGGTGATCCCGCGCAGGCTGCTGACCCGCCGGTTCGTGCTCGTGGGCACGGACCCCGGAGCCGCCATGCTTGCCGCCGCCATCCGGGAGCGCCGGGAGCCGCCTACGCGGCTCATCGGCGTTGTGCCCCTGGACCACGAGTCGGGCGAGCATCCCGGCCTTGGCCCGATGGTGCCGCCGGACAAACTGGCGGACACGGTAGCCTCCGAGGCGGTGACTCATGTCGTGCAGTGTTTCCGTGCGCCCGTGCCGGAGACCCTCGCAAGGGCTCTCAGCGACTGCGCCGTAGCGGGATCGCGCGTGCAGTCCCTGGAAGATGCCTACGCCAGCGTCACGGAGAAGGCCGCCATCTTCAACATCAAAGACGATGAGTGGCTGGCTGATGTGCGGTGGGTGGAGACGAACCTCTACGCGACGCAGGTCAAGCGAGCGCTGGACATCCTCGTCTCGCTCTTGCTTCTGCCCATCGCGCTGCCGCTCATCGGCATCTTGGCCGTGCTTGTGAAGTGTGATTCAGTGGGTCCCGCCTTCTTCCGTCAGACCCGCGTGGGGCTGCGCGGGCGTTTGTTCACGATCGTTAAGCTCCGCACGATGAAGGTCGATGAGACGGAGGTGGTGGAGCCCGGCTCGGAAGCCGAGGAGCGTCGCATGACGGCCGTCGGCCGGGTCCTCCGCGCTACGCTGCTCGACGAGCTGCCTCAGGTCCTTCAGGTGCTGAAGGGCGACATGAGCCTTGTCGGGCCGCGCCCGGAGCAGCCGCACCTCGTTGAGCGGTACAGCATCGAAGTGCCGCTGTACGACCAGCGCCACTTTGTTCGCCCCGGCATGACGGGCTGGGCGCAGGTTAACCAGACGCACGCGGAGAGCCTACGCGACGTCGTGTCGAAGGTGCAGTACGACCTCTACTACATCAGCCATCTCTCCTTCAGACTGGACGCGCTTGTGCTCATGAGGACCCTGGCCATCACGCTCCCCGGACGTGGGAAGCCGGGGCATGGCACCGAGGCGCGCGCAAAGGCCGGCAATGGGCCCGCCGACACCTCGTGACCTCCGAGCCGCCTGGGCGCCGGCCTTTCTGGCCCTGGCCCTCGTTGGCGGCCCCGGCACAGCGGACACCGGCGCCGGGCTTGAGCGGCTCGTCTCCCAGGGCCGGTACGCCGAGGCGTACGTCGAGGCCAGCGCGGGCTGCTCCCAGGTAGGCGACTCCCTCTATCTGGCCGCCCTCTCGGCCTACAACTCCCTCATGCTCGACGACGCCCGAAGGGACCTGGCGCGGCTTCGGCACCTCGGGTACGAGCGTCGCGACCGCGGCTGGCCAACGGTGTCGGACATGTCCGCCCGTCTCGCCGCCGCGGAGCGCTGGACCGCAGCTTCGGCGCCCCTGGGAGCTCCGGGCGCACGCGCCGGGTATGACAGGTTCTCCTCTGCGGAGGCCGCCTTCGCCACCGAGATCGAGCGCTCCGCACCCGAGGCCTACGGAGCGGCTTGTCGGATCGCGTTCGGTAGCCCCCGTCCCCCCGATCCGACGCCGCCGATCGCCCTCTACCTGTTCGACCACAACACCGACGCGGCGGAGTTCCTCAGCGCGCTCGCCCTGCACGCGCGTACTGACGGCAGCGGAGCCAGCATCGGGCTGGGTATCATGCTCTGGCGAGACCTCGGCGGGTCGGTCGCGCATCCGGGCCCATACGGTCTCCGCGCCACGCTCGCGCACGAGACTCTTCATGGCTTCCAGAGCCTGATCGGCGCGGAGTACGGCCCGCGCTGGACCGTGGAGGGCACCGCACTCATGGCGGAGTGCCTCGTCGACCCCAACCGAGCGCTGGAGCTCCGCTGCAAGGCGTTGTTGGCGCTGGGGGCCGGCCGAGATCGGGTGCTGGCCGCGATGAAGCCAGGTTCTGAGCGGTTTGAGGACTACCCGGTCTACTTCGTGCTCTGCTCGTATCTCGCGCGCGAGAACAGTCTGGCGTCCCTCGGAGCGCTGATGCGGGACCTGAACCGGTACGGGGGCCCCAGCACGGAGGAAGCGCTGTGGCGGCGCTTCGCGCTCACCCCGGCCGCCCTGGCCACGGACGTTGTCCGCGACGCCGAGCGCGGCGGGCCCGAGTGGACCGCCGCGCGGGACCTCGTCGCTCTGCGGGGGCGAGCGGACGCCCCGGGCGCCGAACCGACCGACGGGCTCCTGGCGGCGTACCGCGCACATCCGGACGAGCCGTACCTCGGCTACCTCGCCGCGCGAGCGCTCGTCCGGGCCGGGCGGCTAGCGGAGGCCCGCACACTCGTCGCCCGGCTCGCGCGGACGGGGTACGAGGGGGCCGCCGGAGGAACCCTCGCCGACCTGCAGGGGCAGTTGGACGGAACGGGGCCGGGTAGCTGATGTCCGGCTATGGTGACTCTGACCTGACCCGCCAGGTCGAGGGACTCAAGCAGCGCCGGGGCCGCACGCTCTCGATCGTGGATCTCGTGCTCGCCGGCACCCTCAGCATCGACGCGGCAGCGGCAGTCGCGGCCCAGGTGCGGCGTCGGGCGTCGTTCTTCACCGGGGCCGTCCCCGGCGGGGCAGGCAAGACGAGCGTGCTCGCGGCGCTGATGGGGCTGCTGCCGCGAGGGGAGCCGGTCGTGACCGTGGAGCATCCGAATGTCCTCGCCGCGGGCACGGACGGACCCACTTGCTGGCTCGTGCACGAGATCAACGACTACGTCCACTATGGCTACATCTGGGGCGCGCCCGTGCGCGAGCTGTTCGCCCGTCGCGAGGCTGGCGATCGCGTTGTCTCCTGCATGCACGCCGATGGCATCGACGAGATGCGCGCGATGCTTGCCGGGCCGCCCAACAGAGTGACTGCCGACGCTTTCGCCTTGCTCGACCTCGCGCTGTTCATTCGGGTGACGCGCAGGGCCGGCGAGGTGATCCGCCGTGTGTCGGCTATCTACGAGGCGCAGGCGGGTCGCCACGTCCGCATCTTCGAGTGGGACCCTGGCCACGACTCACACCGGGCGGTGGCGCCGTCCACCTGCCCGACGCCCGACGTGGCTGATATGCGTGCGCGGCTCGAGGCGCTGGTCGAGCGGGGCATGACCGACTGGGCTGGCGTCCGCGACGCTCTCGTCACCTAAGCGTCCGAGGCGCCTACTCGTACTTGTCGGCGCCCTTCTCCGGGAGCGGTACAAACCAGATGTTGCGGTACTGGAGAGGGCAGCCGTGATCCTGCAGCATCAGCGGGCCGGGCGTGCCCTCGTTTGGGTCGATCGCGCCGCCGATGATCGGCGTGGCCACGTTATTGTGCACGACGATCCCGTTGTGCAGCAGCGTGATCCTCGTCTGCTCAGCGATCTTGCCCTCCGCGTCGAGTCGCGCCTGGCGGAAGATGATGTCAAAGGTCTGCCACTCGTCGGGCGGGCGGCAGGCGTTGACCAGAGCCGCGAACTGGCCGTAGAGCGCGGCGCAGTCGCCCTTCCCGAGCTCCTCCTTGCCGTAAGAGTCGAGCACCTGGATCTCGTAGCGGCCCTGCGCGAAGACGCCGCTGTTGCCCCTGCCCTGCCCGTGTGCTTCGGGCATGTACGGCTCCTTGAACTCGACGTGCAGGTAAGCGTCGCCGTGCGTCTCGTTTGCGATGGCGTAGCCGCCGCGGACGGTGGCCGCCCCGTCGGCGACGACCCACGGGACAGGCTTGCCGTCGAACCCGTGCCAGTGGCTCATGTCCGTGCCGTCGAACAGGACGACGGCATTCGCGGGCGGCGCCATGCCCAGCGTGGGGCTCGGGCCTATGTCCGCTCCGGCCGGCGGCAGGTCCCGGCCGCCCTGGTCCTCTTGCGCGACGGCCTGACGGTTAGGGACCGTGGCCCCCACGACTATCGCGGCTATCGCTATCAGAACGAGTAGTACCGGCACCCGCGCATGCTTGCTCATTCCCGTGCCTCCAGACTGCGTCTGCTTCGTGCGTCGGGTTCTTTCGGTGCCGTCGGGCGTGGAATCCTCTCTCCCGGTCGCCGGACGCGCCGGAGGGACGCGCCGGTCGCGATGCGAACAGGGCCCGGTGCTACCCGACCGGCCGTGGTCGCCGGAACAGAACGGACCCGGTGCCACCCGACCGGCCGTGGTCGCCGGAACAGAACGGACCCGGAGCGTACCTATGGCGGAAGCACCAAAGACCGAGCCTCGCTCTCTGAGGTGGTATGAGGGCCTGACCAGGTATCACTGGCTCGTGCTCATAGTCGCATCATGCGGCTGGCTTTTCGACACCATGGACCAGTGGATCTTCAATCTGCTCAAGCAGCCCGCGATTGCGGCGCTTCTGCATGTTCCCGCCAGCGACCCGGTTGTCAAGAGCTGCTCCGGGATCGCGACAGCCATCTTCATCGTGGGTTGGGCAACCGGTGGTTTCCTGTTCGGCATGGTTGGCGACAAGCTCGGGCGCACGCGCACCATGGTGATCACGGTGCTCATCTACGCGATCTTCACCGGCCTGTCGGGCCTGTCCCAGACCTACTGGCAGTTCGTCGTCCTTAGGTTCCTCACAGGCCTCGGGATCGGAGGAGAGTTCGCGGCCGGCGCGGCGCTCATCGCGGAGGTCTTCCCCGAGCACGCGAGAGCGACGGCGCTCGGGGTCATGCAGGCGTCGTCCGCGTTGGGGAACCTGATGGCCGGGCTGCTGAACTACGTCATCGTGTCGAGCTCGGTGCCGATGGGCGTGGCTTGGCGCTGGGTGTTCGCCGCCGGTGTGTTGCCCGCACTCCTCGTGGTGGTCATCAGGTGGTTCGTCAAGGAGCCCGAGCGATGGCAGCACGCGCGCGAGAACGCGCTGGCTGGTCAGAAGAGCCTTGGCTCTATCCCGGAGCTGTTCACCGATCCCGTGCTCCGCCGGAGGTCGCTGGTGTGCGTCGCGCTGGCCGCGGTCGGCGTCATCGGCTTCTGGGGGATCGCAACCTGGTCTCCCGACCTTGCCCGCCATGCGCTGAACCCGGGGAACGTCGATGCGCTCAGGCAGCAGACCGACCAGCACATGAGCCTCGCCGTCATGGCGCAGCAGGCCGGGGCCTTCTTTGGCATCCTGGCCTGGACCGTCCTCGCCCAGAGGCTCGGCCGCCGGCCGGCGTTCCTTCTGACCTTCGTCGCGTGCGCGGTGGTGGTCCCTGCGACGTTCCACCTCACCAGCTCGTTCGCAACGGCCCTGATCATGTTCCCGCTGATGGGGTTCTGCACTACGGCCGTGTTCGGGGGCTACGCCATCTACTTCCCCGAGCTCTACCCCACGCGTCTGCGCGCAACCGGCACCGGGTTTTGCTACAATGTCGCGCGCTATCTGGCGGCGGGCGGCCCGTGGATCTTCGGCAGCTTGGCGGCTGCGCACGGGTTCCGCTGGGCCGCGACGATAGTGGCCAGCGTCTACGTCCTCGGCCTGCTGGCCCTGCCGTTCGCTCCTGAGACAAAGGGCAAGCCCCTCCCGGAGGATTGAGTATAATGCGCCTGCTCGCACTGGCCCCGGCTGGAGCTTGGAGGCATGACCGTGTCGGCACCAAGTATCAAGGACATGAAGGTCTACGTTGACGGGAGGATCGTCGGTGGTGACGAGGCCGTCATCTCGGTCTTCGACCACGGGCTTCTGTACGGTGACGGCGTGTTCGAGGGCATCCGCGTCTATGGTGGACGCATCTTCCGCTGCGATGCTCACATCAAGCGGCTCTACGAGTCGGCGGCCTCCATCCGGCTCGAGATCCCCCTCTCCCCCGCCGAGATGGTGGAGGCGATGTGTGCGACGGTCCGCGCTACCAGCCTGCAGGACGCGTACGTGCGCCTGGTCGTGACCCGCGGTGTCGGAGACCTGGGCCTTGACCCCCACAAGTGCCCCAAGCCGTCGGTCATCGTGATCGTCGGGAAGATCGCGCTCTACCCCGAGGAGTTCTACCGCCAGGGGCTCGCGCTCGTCACCGCGTCCACCCGGCGTTGCGCCCCGGACGCCCTTTCGCCGGCCATCAAGTCTCTCAACTACCTGAACAACATCCTGGCGAAGATCCAGATCACTGACGCGGGCTGCCTCGAGGGCATCATGCTCAACTCACAGGGGCACGTGGCCGAGTGCACGGGGGACAACCTCTTCATCGTCAAGGATGGCGCTTTGGCCACCCCGCCGACGTGGGCGGGGATCCTGGTCGGTATCACTCGGGCGGCGGTGATGGAGCTGGCGGCCAAGCGGGGGGTGGCAATCTGTGAGAAGGTGCTCGTCCTTCCCGATCTGTACGCCGCCGATGAGTGCTTCCTCACAGGCACCGCAGCCGAGATCGTGCCCGTGGTCAAGATCGACGGACGGCTCATCGGCACCGGAGAGCCGGGCCCCGTGACCGAAAAGCTGCGCGCCGCGTTTGTGGAGCTCACGAAGACAGACGGGCACGTGGTCTACTAGGGCCGCCGCGTCCGTGAAGTGTCATAGGGGCGCATGGCAATGCGCTCGTGTCCGGCCTTGGGGGCGCGATGCCTTGCGCCCCTATGGGAGGGGCAACTACCGTGAAAGCCGTCATCCTCGCCGCCGGGCTCGGCACCAAGATCTGGCCGTACTCCGAAGTCCGCAACAAGTGCGCCACTCTCGTCTGTAACAAGCCCTCCGTGCGCCGGTTGGCGGAGAACCTGCTCGCGGCCGGCGCGGACGCCATTGTGGTTGTCGTCGGGCACCACGCGCAGAGCGTCCGCGGCGCCCTGTTCGGGCTTCCGGCTCCGGTGGAGTTCATCCAGGCGCCGCCTGCCGAAGGCACCGCCCTGGCTGCGGCGCAGGCTCTTGAGAAGCTCGAAGATGACGAGGTCGTCGTCGCCTATGGCGACATCACCACCTCAGAGGAGAACGTCTCGCGCACCGTCCGGGCCGCTCGGGAGACCGGCGCGCCCGCGATGCTCGTGGCTCGCCTCGGTGCTTCGAGGGGCCGGCCCCAGGACTTCATCGACGTGCGCGTCCGCGACGGCCGCGTGACGGAAGTGGTGGGCCACGCGCGCGCGGGCCTCGGCCACGTCGTAGGGGGCGTGTTCGCTCTCAAGCGGGCGCAGGTGCTGCCGTACCTGCTCGGCAATCCGGGGCTCGTGACGCGAGTCGAGGTGGGCGGCATGCCGCCTGTCGAGGCCGACCTCGCGCAGAGCATACAGATGATAGTCGAGGCCGGAGAAGCGGTCGTCGCCGTCGAGGCCGACGATTGCTGGTGCGACCTCGACAAGCCGTGGGACATCATCGCCGCCAACTCGAAGATGGTGCACTACCTCGCGGAGCGAGAGCCGGAGGACGTGATCTCCGCCGCATGTGAGATCGACGACTCAGCCGAGGTGTCCGGCAGGATCGTCATGTCCCCCGGGTCGCGGATCGGGAAGCGGTGTGTGGTGGCCGGGCCGGTGTTCCTCGGGCCGAACTCCTCTATCGTGAACGGGTCCATCGTGCAAGGGCCCATCCACATCGGCAAGGACTGCCAGATAAGACACTACTGCCTGCTGGCGGGACCGGCGCTCGGAGATGAGTGTATCGTCAGCCACGGGGCGGAGTTCTGCTGGGGTGTCGCGTTCGAGAGGGTCTACTTCTACCACTACTGCGAGATCGCGGGCGTCGTCGGAGCGTGTGTGGACTTCGGCGCCGCCACAGTGTGCGGGAACCTACGCTTCGACGATGGCGACACGATCCACCGCATCAAGGGCCGCCGCGAGTTCCCGCCCGACAACGCAGACTTCGCCTACTTCGGCGACTACTCTCGAACGGGTGTGAACGCGATGATCATGCCGGGCGTCAAGACGGGCGCGTACTCGTGTGTGGGGCCCGGGGTCATCCTGTACGACGACCTACCGAGCCGCAAGGCCGTCTTCGCGAAGCAGGAGCAGTCCACCATCGACTGGGGACCCGAACGCTACGGGTGGTGAGCAGCGGTGGCGCAGAAGCGGCTGAGGGCCGTGGTCTCGGGCCGCGTGCAGGGCGTGGGCTTTCGCTGCTTCGTCTGCGACGCCGTAGTGGGGCTCCCGATCACGGGCACGGTTCGCAACCTGCGCGGCGGTGACTTGGAGATCGTCGCGGAGGGCTCAGAGCCCGCTCTCCAGCGCCTGATCGCGGCTCTGCGGGAGGGCCCACGCGTGGCGCGTGTGGCCTCTGTCGATGTTGAGTGGTCCCCGGCAACAGGCGAGTTCCACGGGTTCAGGGTGACGTACTAGGCCTGACGCTCAAAGCCCCTCACCCCGGCCCTCCCCTCAAGCGGGGCGAGGGAGCAGCGCCGTGAACCCGCCCAGGCTCGTCGGTGTCCCTGGTTATGGAGGACCGCCGGGTGACCCACTCAGACCTCTCAGACGAGCAGCTCCTCAGCCGGATCGCCGCCGGCGACCACGTGGCATTCGCCGCCCTGGCCGACCGCCACCGCGACGTGGTCCGCCGCCAGACGCAGCGGATAGTCCGCGACGAGACGGCCGCGGAGGACCTGGTCCAGGAGACGCTCCTGCGCATTTGGCTGAGGGCCGGGCAGTGGAACGGCGACGGCAGCGCTGCCGCCTGGGTCCTGCGAATCGCCACCAACCTCGCGCTCAACCACCTGCGCTCGCGGCAGCGTCATCCGGAGGCGCTGCTGGCACAGCCGATCGGTGAGGACGAGGAGTGCGACTTCGGGCCCTCGGCCGACGATGAGCTGCTGCGCGCCGAGCGAAGCGCCGTTCTGCGGCGGATCGTGGACGCGCTGCCCGAGGAGAAGAGGGAGGTCATGCGGCTGGTCTACGACGCGGGCCTGGAGGTCCAGGACGCCGCCGACGCTCTCGGGATCCCCGAGGGCACCGCGAAGTCCCGTCTCCACCACGCGCGCAAGCGCGTGGCTCGCGACTGGGAGGAGCTGATGGACGGATGAGTTGCGCAGAGGAGAGGTGCCGCTGGGCCACTCCGTGGCATCGCGAGTCGTTCGAGCGGTTCATCGAGGAAGGCCTGCCGGCTCTGCTCGCCGAGCGGCTGCCGCTGATCGGCTACAGCATCGAGACAGGGGACGGCCTCTCGGTCACGGTCACACTTGGCCGCGGACACAGCGAAGCCGAGGCCCGCTTCGACGGGCTTCCGGCGCCCGATGAGCGAGGTGTGTTCATGGTGGACGACCGCCCCCGCGTCGTGGTGCCCGTCGCGGCCGGGCCTAGTCTTGCGGACGATGTGAGGTGCGTCGGAGAGCAGCTCCTCAGTCACATCGAGAGGCGCGTCGGAGAGGCGCCGAAGGATCTTCAGTGGGACGAGGACCTGGTGCGCTCCTGGGTTCCGCTCACTGAGTGGCTGCGCGGCTTTCTGCTCGGCGAGCCCACCTCTCAGGCCCTCGACCGACACAACTGGCTGGCTGAGCACACTCACCTCCGCAGGATCCTGTTCTCCGGCGGAGGAGGGCAGGTTCAGCGCGATCACATCGGCCTGGTGTGCTACATCGAGACACCGGAGGGCCCGAACGTGGGCCGCGTCCTGACAGTCGCGACCGGCGCGGAGATCAAGGATGGGCGCCTCGTGCGCGTCGACGACCGCCCGAACGCCGCGCTGAGTCCATCGGCGGCGGCGATCCCGTTCCTGAACCACGATGAAGTCGTTCGAGCCCTGATGGGCGCGAACATGATGCGCCAGTGGTGCCCCCCACCCGACCCCGAACCGGCGCTGGTCCGGACCGGTCTGGAGCCGGACCTACCCGACTTCTGGTGCGGTCGCAGTCTCTTGACCGCCTACGTCTCGCTCGGGGTCGAGAACTACGAGGACGCGATCGTGCTCAGCGAGGCCGCCGCCGCGAGGCTCGGCCATCCGGCGCCGATCGAGGTCGGCGACAAGCTCAGCAACCGGCACGGGCAGAAGGGCGTGGTCGGCGAGGTGAGGCCCGACTCGCGGATGCCGCGGCTGCCCGACGGCACCTCCGTCGAGCTCGCGTTCAGCTTCTCCGGCCTTCACACTCGGCTGAACGTGGGACAGCTCTGGGAGTGCGCCGCCGGTCGGGTGGCGAAGCTGACCGGGCGGCCGTTCGTCGCGCCGCCCCTCGACGGGCCGGGCGAGGAGGAACTGCGGGCGGCTCTGCGCGCTCTCGGCCTGCGCGACGACGGCCTCGAGCAGCTCTCGGACGGCGACACCGGCTTGCAGTTCGACCTGCCGAGCACGGTGGGCTGGGTGTACTGGGGCCGAGTCAGCCAGCACGCGCGCGACAAGCTGGGCGTGTTCACCGGGCGGGACTGCGGCGAGTTCACCGGCCGCCCGACGCGCTGGAGCTGGAAGGAGCTGGAGTACCGGGTTCTCCGCGACCGCGGCGCCCTGCTGAACATCCACGAGCTGTTCTCCGTCCTGTCGGCCGACAGGCCCGACGCCGCTACTCTCTGCGAACGCATCGCGGCCGGCGGTTCGGCCTCATTCGAGCCGCCGTCGCCGGCGTACTGCAAGCTCGCCCGCGGGCTGGCGGCCGGTGGAATCTCGGCCGAGCTCGAGGGCGAACGGCTCAGGTTGTGGTTCGCGGGGCCGCCCGGCGAGCCGCTTCGTCTGGCTGTGCCGGTGCGTCACCCCTGGGCTAGGGAGCGGCGGGTCGCCGAGGTCGGTCGCGTGTCAGGATGCGTGCAACTGCGGCTCCTCGAGGCCGTAAACCGTAAGGTGGAGCGCATACTCGGCAGCGGCGCTCCGGCCTCACTGGCTGATGCGGCCACTGCGGAGCTGGAGGGGGCTGTGAGGGACTACCTCGACGCCCTCGTCACGCCCGAGCTGCTCCAGCCGTCGGTGCGCAGCCTGTTCAGCGGCAAGGCCGTCCTGGCCCCTGGCCCGGAGCTGCAGTGGGGCGAGATCGGCCTGCCCGATCCGATGGCCTGGGCGCTTTTTGGGCCCCTGGCGGCCCGCGAGGTCGGATGGGCCGAGGTGGACGCTCGCACCGACCGCGCGGCTGTGGCGCTGGACGCGGCGATGGCCGCCCGCTGGGTGCTGGTCGACCGGCCCCCGTGCCTGATGTCGAGCTCGGTGGTGGCCGTGCGCCCCACGAGGCACTCCGGCTTGACGATCAAGCTGAACCCGATAATGCTCTATCCGCTCAACGGCGACCACGACGGTGATCAGGTGGGGGTCCGGCTCGCGCTATCGGACGAAGCGCAGCGTGAGGCAGGAGAGCGCCTAACGCTCGCTGCGCAGGTCTTGGCGGAGCCTGGACTGCTGGGCGACCTGTGCCTGCGGAGCGAGGTCATGTGGGGGCTCGCGTGGCTTGGGTTGTCACCGGACGGCAGGAGGCAGATCGAGGAAGTGCTGGGTTACCCTCTGCGACTTCCCGACGGGATCGTCAGTCGAGCCGCCCTCTCCGAAGCGCTCGGTGAGGCGCTCCGGTGCGAGGGCCCCGAGGCGGCGTTGACGGTCCTCGAGCGGCTGGTTCGGCTCGGTCTGAGGGTTTGCAGCCGGTCGGGGGCGTCGATGAGCCCGTTCGCTGGCTCATCGGTCGATCCGCCGTCACCCGCGGCGAACGGTGAGGATCCCGACACCTGGGTCGAGTGGACTGAGGAGTATCGGGAGCGCGTGATGTCTTCAACCGACTACCGGAATCCGGATCTGGGGGTGCAGCTACTGCTCGTGAAGTCCGGCGGGCGCGGTAACCAGGGCCAGCTCGGCGCGCTTATTGGTTTTCGCGCACAGGTGGCCGGCTGGGACGTCGAGCCGACCGTGATCCGCAACGGCCTACGGCACGGACTCACCCCGGCGGAGCACTCCCTGGTAAGTGTCGGCGCACGTGCGGGATTGCTGCGCATGCACGAGAGCCTTCGGGACGATCTGTCGCGGGCCACCTTCTCCATTCGGCCCAGAGGCTACTCGGTGCTGGCCAGGGCAATGCGAGCCGACCGCCCCGGCGTGGTGTTCGCCCAAGCGGCGGCCACCGGCGAGGTCGACCCGCTCCCCGAGCCCGACTGCCGGCTGTTCGTGGGGCTGCCGGCGCGGTAGCGTCCGGAGCGGGGTCCTCATACGAGTTGCAGGGGGCCCGAGAGGGCCCCCTGCAACCAGAGGAGTAAGCCAGTGAAGCGGGGAGTCAGGCCGCTTCAGAACACTAGACGCACGGTGCCCTGCGAAGGTTGCATCGTTTTCAGGACTTTCTCTGCCGGAATTGTGGGGCCACGATCGAAGGCCTACCACCGCGCCTGCAGGAGCGTGATGCCGCGCTCGCCCATCTGCGGCCCGAACCTGCACCTGACGGTTCCGAAGTTCCATTCCCTTGTCAGGTGCTTGACGAGGGACGGCTGACTGTGAAGCGCCCAAAGCGCCGTTGCGACCCCCACGACGGCCCCGGCGGCGACCTCGTCCACGCGGTGTCGGCCGAGCATCAGCCTGGAGGCGGCGACGCCCGCGGCCCACCCGTACCACAGCGGAGCCAGCACCGGGTATTCATCTGTCAGCACTGTCGCGACGTTGAACGCCAGGGACGCGTGGCCGCTCGGGAAGCTGTCGTGTGACGTGGGATCATCCGGCCTGGGAACGTGTGCGATGTACTTCAGCGCTGTCGTGACGGCGCCCGACCACAGTGCCGCGTCGCCGAGTTCGTCGAAGAGCCGACCGCCGTCTTCCCTGTCGGCGGCGCCAAGGCAGAGGGCCAAGCCGATCGCGATGTCGTCCGTCGAGTCGGTGACCTTCCGGGCCCAGTCGTGTGCCGGGGTGCTTGGCGGCTGCACGATGGTCCACTGTTGCGCGGACGGCGGCTGAAGGAGCGCGGCCAGCGCGCAGATCGCTGGCAATATGCTTATGGTCGCGCCCCAGTCCTCACAGGCCAGCCTCCGGCTTGGGGAGAAGTTCCACGTCGCCCCCGGCGGCCTCGAGCTTCGCCTTCAGGTCAATGGCCTTCTCCCACGGCAGGCCCACATCGACGGGCCTGGGCAGCACGGTGAGGATCTTGCGAGCTTCCTCTTGCTGCGTGATGGCCGCCTTGGTGTCCTCGGGGCGGACCTTCCAGTCGCAGATGGCGGCCACGATGTCGTCTTCCCTACCGGCGGCAACCGAGTTGAGGAACACCGAGAACCGCGCGACGCGTACGGTAGACGAGATCGCGATCTCGCACCTGCCGCCTACCTCGGAGACGGTCACCAGGCGCGCAGCCACCTCGCTCTCGTTGGACTGCTGCTCAAGGAGCGTGACCGACCGCCCCGAGCCTGTCTTGGCCTCAGACGTCGTCGGCTTGCTGAGTTGGCCGCGGTAGAACGCTACGACGGTATCGAGCGGGGCACGCACGGCGTAGATCATCTGGCGGTCGACGGTGGTCCCACCGTCGAGTGTCACCGAGGCGGCGGCGTCCCTAACGCGCGCCGCCCCCGGGTAGACCGGTACGCCCAGCGAGGTCGGGTCCACCTCAGAGGTGACCTCGGGCCCGGCCGCGGCAGCGGCAGCCGCCGCGGCCGCGGCCTCCGCCTTCTTCTTGCACCCGCCGCAGGCCAGCAGCGCCGCGACGAGGAGCGCGGCGACCGCCGGCGTCAGCCTAGCGCTTCTCTCGGAGTTGATCGAGGATAACCGCACCGAGTATCACCAGTCCCTTGAGGATCATCTGCGTGAAGGACGACACGCCGAGGATCGTCAGCCCGTTGTCGAGCACCCCGATGATGAGGGCGCCCAGCACCGTGCCGACGATCGTCCCTCGGCCGCCCATCAGGCTGGTGCCACCGAGGACCGCGGCCGCGATGGCGTCGAGCTCGAACCCTTGCCCGACCTTGCAGTCTCCCGCGCCTAGCTGCGACGCCAGGACGGCACCCGCCAGCGCCGCACACAGGCCGCAGCCGGCGTACACAAGCGTCTTGATCCTACCCACCGGTATTCCGGAAAGACGCGCCGCTTCCTCGTTCCCTCCCACGGCGTAGACGTGGCGGCCGATGGTACTGCGCGCCAGGAGCAGCCAGCCGAGAGCGGCCGCCGCTGCCGCGATGTACACGGGGATCGGCACCCCGGCCAGCCTTCCGCCCTGTCCGATCCAGATGAACGGCTCCGGGAGCGAGCGGATCGGCGAGACCGAGTACAGGCTCGCGGCGCCGCGCGCCATCAGCATCATCGCCAGGGTCGCGATGAACGGAGTGATGCGGAAACGCACGATGGCGGCCGCGTTGACCAGCCCTGCCACCACGCCTACCACCCCGGCCGCGGCCAGACCCATCACGGCCACCATCGGCCCGCCGACTTTGGGGATCAGCTCGATACGGTAAGGGCCGAGCGTGAGCCCCAGCCCGCCGGCCATGATCCCCGCGCAGAGCACCCCCGCGAGGGCCACGATCGACCCGACGCCGAGGTCGATCCCTCCGGTCACGATGACGAGCGTCATGCCGACCGCGATGATCGTGTTGATGGCGCTCTGGTTCGCGATGTTGATGAGGTTGCCGGGCTTGACGAAGACGTGATCCTGCGTGGCGATCGCGAAGAACAGGCACAGCACGACCAGCGTCGCGGCGAGAGCATAGCGCGTCAGAGCGTCCAGCGATGCTGCTCTCTTGGGCGTCTCCGAGACGCTCGTCATGCCGCTGCGCCCCCGGTTGCGAGGCGCATGATCTTCTCCTGGGTCGCCTCCTCGCGCGCGAGCTCGCCCATCATCCTGCCCTCACGCATTACGTAGATGCGGTGCGCGACGCCTATCACCTCGGGCAGCTCCGACGAGATCATCAGGATGGCTCGGCCCTGGGAGCAGAGCTCGTTCATGAGCTGGTAGATCTCGTTCTTGGTCCCCACGTCGATGCCGCGCGTTGGCTCGTCGAGGATCAGCATCCGGCACTCGGTGAAGAGCCACTTCGCCAGGACCACCTTCTGCTGGTTGCCGCCCGAGAGCAGCCTGGCCTGTTGCCTGAGCGACGGCGTTCGTATGCGAAGCTGGTCCACGAACCTCCCTGCCGCAGCGGTCTCAGCCGTGTGCCTGATGAACCCATACCGCGCGATCGCCCGCAGGTCGGCCAGGGTGATGTTGGCAGAGACCCCGAGCCCCAGGACGAGCCCCTGAGCCTTCCGGTCCTCGGTCGC
>Ga0315282_10001289_pt1 | contig 47753 bp, 37 predicted proteins | sample YL17G07_20_MG_FD_203693 | JGI IMG/M metagenome (GOLD analysis project Ga0315282, IMG submission 203693) | Sediment microbial communities from Yellowstone Lake, YNP, Wyoming, USA - YL17G07_20 | ecosystem: Environmental > Aquatic > Freshwater > Lake > Sediment | place: USA: Wyoming | collected...
ATCCCGTCCCCGTCGAGAACGGCTACGCGATCTTCCGCGTCCTCGACAGGAAGGAGACGAGCCGGGCCGATTTCGACAAGAACAAGGCCACGGAGCGCGAGACGCTCCTCGACCAGAAGAAGAACAAATTCCTCCAGTCCTTCATGGCCCAGGCCCGGGAGGAGAAAAAGGTCCGGGTCAACTCCGACCTTTACCTCAAGATGACGAACGAGCTCCTGTCCAAGTACACGGGAGAGCAATAAGTCTCATCGCCTGCGTTTCAAATACGGCATTTCTTATTTGAAAGGAGAGCGAGATGGAGACGTCCAAGACATCCCTCCCCCCCGAGGCCTACCAGGAGCTCCCTCCCGGCCAGGTCTACAAGCCCTTCGTGCCGGCCGACGCGGCCATCCCGGAAGTCACCCTCCGGTCCGTCGTCTGGGGCCTGTTCATGTCCCTGTTCTTCACCTTTTCGATCGCCTACCTGGGGCTCAAGGTGGGGACGGTCCCGGAAGCCGCCATCCCCGTGGCCATCCTGGCCGTCGGCATCGGCTACGTCTACAAACGAAAGAGCACGATCCTCGAGAACGTCATCCTCCAGTCGATCGGCGCCGCCTCGGGGGCCCTGGTGGCGGGAGCCATCTTCACCATCCCGGCGCTCTATATCCTGGGGCTGCCCACGGACATCGTCAAGATCTTCCTCTCGACGTTCCTCGGCGGCTGCCTGGGGATCCTCTTTCTGATCCCGCTCCGGCGCTACTTCTGCCAGGAGCAGCACGGCAAGCTCCCCTTCCCGGAGGCCACGGCCACGACCGAGATCCTGGTCTCCGGAGAATCCGGCGGGAAACAGGCCTGGGCCCTCATTCTGGGTGTCGGAGTCAGCGGCGTTTATGAGTTCCTGGCCATCGGCGTCCGGGCCTGGGACGAGCTCATCAATTTCCGCTTCCTGCCCTTCATGGACAACCTGGCCGTCAAGACCAAGATGGTCCTCAAGCTCGACGCCCTCTCGGCCTTCCTCGGCCTCGGCTACGTCATCGGCCTGCGCTACAACGCGGTCATCGTGGCGGGGGGGCTCCTGTCGCATTTCGCCTTCATCCCGGCCATCTGGTTCCTCGGCCAGCATCTCCCCGGGGCCTTGTACCCCGGCAAGATCCCCATCCCCGAGATGAGCGAGGCCCAGATCTTCAGCACCTACGTCCGGAACATCGGCATCGGCGCCATCTTCATGGCCGGCGTCCTGGGTATCATCAAGTCCATGCCGGTCATGATCAAGTCGTTCTCGCTCGGCTTCCGCGAGATCTTCAAGGGGAAGAAGGCGGGCGCGGCGGCGGAGCTGAGGACGAACCGCGATCTTAAGATGAAGACAATCATCATGGGCCTCCTAGCCACGGCCGTGGGCCTCTTTCTCTATTTCCTCTGGATCTCGAACCTTAAGCTGGCCATCATCGGCGTCCTGATCTGCATCCTTCTCTCGTTCCTGTTCACGACGGTCGCCGCCTACGCCATCGCCATCGTCGGGACGAATCCGGTCTCGGGCATGACCCTGATCACGATCATCCTCTCGAGCGTCGTCCTCCTCGGGGCGGGGCTGTCGGGGGAACAGGGGATGGCCGTCGCCCTCCTCATCGGGGCCGTCGTCTGCACGGCTCTCTCGATCTCCGGGAGCTTCGTGACCGACCTCAAGATCGGCTACTGGCTCGGGGCGACGCCCCGCAACCAGGAGCGGTTCAAGTTCGCGGGCGTCCTCATCTCGGCCCTGACGGTGGGCATTGCCATCTACATCCTGGACAAGGCCTTCTCGTTCCAGAGCGGGACCCTGGCCGCGCCCCAGGCCAACCTGATGGCGACCGTCATCAAATCGATGATGTCCCGCGAGCCCGTGACCTGGCTCCTCTACGCAATCGGGGCCTCGGTCGCCCTCGTCGCCGAGCTGGCCAAGGTGCCGCCGCTGGCCTTCGCCCTGGGCATGTACCTGCCGCTGCCGTTGACGACCCCGCTTCTCGTCGGCGGCTTCATCTCCCACCTGGTAAAGAGCTCGACGAAGGACAAGGAGCTCGGCGAGCGGCGGAACAACCGCGGGACGCTCATCTCCTCCGGGTTCATCGCCGGAGGCGCCCTGATGGGCATCGTCCTGGCCGTCCTCAAGCTGACCAAGCTCGACCACCTCGTCAGCCTCGGGGTCCCGATGGTTCTCGAGAACGGCCGCTGGGTCGACGGCACGCCCGCGGCCTGGTTCACGGGCTATGGCCAGATCATCAGTCTCGTCGCGTTCGTCCTGCTCTGCAGCTTCGTCTATTGGGACGCGCGACGGACGAAATAAAAAGAACGGAGGTCATTCATGAAACCGAATAAGCTCTACTCGGCCGCCGACCGGGCCATCAACCAAGCGTTGCGGCTCCGGCCCGGAGAGAAATTCCTGTTGGTCACGGACAAGCAGAAGATGGAGATCGCCGAGGCCCTCGCCTACTACGCCAAGCAGGCCGGGGCCGAGACGACGACCTACCTCATGACCGAGACCCTGCGGCCCATCACCGGGCCGACGCGGCAGTTCAAGGAGCTGATCCGCACCGCCTCGGTCACGGTCTACATGCTCGAGGGCCGGTTTGCCGAAAAGCCTTTCCGGGGCTTCATGGTCTCGGCGGGCGGGAAGTCCGGCCGGATCTGCATGATGCCCGGCCTGACCCGGGACATGATGGAACGGCTCGTCAACATCGACTTCTCGGAGATGGACAAGTTCACCAAGAAAGTCATGCGGGCCATGAAGGACGCCGACGACGTCGTCGTCGAGAACCCGGCGGGCACGCACATCGAGTTCAGCGTCAAGGACCGCGCCTGGGACAACGACAACGGCGACATCAGCAGGAAGCACATGCACGGCAACCTTCCGGCCGGCGAGTGCTACACGGCCCCCGTCGAGGAGACGTTCACCGGGAAGATCGTCATCAGCCTCATCGACGACAAGCTCGGCCACGGGGAGATGACGTTCAAACACGGGAAGCTCGTGGACTTCAAAGGCAAGGGCATTGCCGAGGTCATCGCGACGATCGGGTCGGACGAGACCGGAAAGATCATCGGCGAATTCGGGATCGGCACGAACAAGGGCGCCAAGATCTGCCCCAACATGCTCGAGGCCGAGAAGGCCTTCGGCACGGTCCATTTCGCGATCGGCGACTCCTACGGCATCGGAAAGAACAAGAGCAAGTACCACTTCGACGCCCTCGTGGACAAGGTCACGATCCGGGCCAAGGGCCGCTGCGTCGCCAAGGACGGGAAGTTCCTCCTCTAATTCGGAAATGAATATCGTGTCCTCAAAATACGACTTCGATAAGATCATCGACCGGACGGCGACGGAATCCCTGAAGTGGGTCTATCCCCGCAAGGTCCTCAAGGTCGAGGACGCCATCCCGATGTGGGTGGCCGACATGGACTTCGAGGCCCCGCCCGTGGTCGTCGAGGCCATCCGGCGCCGGGCCGACCACGGCATCTACGGCTATCCGCTTGTCCCGCCGTCTTTCTATGGGGCCGCGATCGACTGGCTCCGACGGCGCCACGGCTGGGAGGTCCAGAAATCCTGGATGGCCATGACACCGGGTATCGTCCCGGCCCTCAACTACTGCGTCCGCGCCTTCACCAAGCCGGGAGACGGGGTGATCATCCAGACGCCCGTGTATTTCCCGTTCTACAATGCCGTCGAGAACAACGGCCGACGCATCGTGCGGAACCCTCTCCGCTTCGACGGCCGACGCTACACTATGGATTTCGACGACCTGCGGACCAAGATCGACGCCCCGGGCCGAATGCTCATCCTCTGCAGCCCGCACAACCCGGTCGGCCGGGTTTGGACGCGGGAGGAGCTCGAGGCCCTGGGCCGGATCGCCGTCGAACGCGACCTCATCGTCATTTCCGACGAGATCCACCACGACCTCATCTATCGCGGCCACAAGCATCATGTCCTCGCCGCGCTCGGCCCGGACTTGGCGAGCCGGACGATCACCTGTATCGCCCCGAGCAAGACCTTCAACATCCCAGGCCTGTCGACGGCCGCCGTCGTCGCCTCCAACCCGGACCTCCTCAAGAAATTCGAGGACGAGGCGGAGCGGGCCGGCTTCGAGCTCGGCCAGGTTTTCGGGATCATCGGCTTCGAAGCCGCCTACGCGCACGGGGAGGATTGGCTGGACGAACTCCTGCCTTACCTCGAGGCGAGCATCGATTTGATGGAGAAATTCCTCGAGGCGCGGGTCCCCGGGATCCGCCTCATCCGCCCCGAAGGGACATATCTCGCCCTCCTTGACTGCCGGGGCCTCGGCCTCGAGCCCGCCGCGCTCAATGACTTCTTCCTGAAGAAGGCCCATGTCTATTTCAGCGACGGCGCGACCTTCGGCAAAGAACTTGAGGGCTTCGTCCGCATCAACTTCGGCTGTCCTCGGGCCCTGCTCCTCGAAGCCCTCGAGCGCATCGAGCAGGCCGTCAAAGGCCTCTGTCAATAACCTTCCTTTAGGAGGTCTCCGATGCGTCCCACAAAAATGACGGGGAACCTCATTCTCGGGATCGCCACGGCTTCATTCCTGATCTCCTGCCAGAAATCAAAGCCCCCGGCTCCGACTCAAGCCGGCGCGCTTGCAAAACGTGCCTCGCCAGGTACAATGGGACTCTCATGACGGAGCGTCCCGATGCCCATTAAAGCGAAGCTGACGACGTTCGACACGACGATGATCGTCGTCAGCCTCATCATCGGCATCGGCATCTTCCGGACGCCGGCCATGGTCGCCACAGCCGCCCGAACCCCCGCCCTCTTTTACGTGGCCTGGCTCCTGGGCGGGTTGGCCGGCTTCCTCGGCGCCCTGACCTTCGCCGAGATCGGCGGCCGCTTCCCGAAGCCCGGCTCCTACTACAAAGTCGTCGCCGAGAGCTACAATTCGACGGTCGCCTTCATGCTCAACTGGGCCAACGTCATCGTCCTCAACGGCGCCGGAGCCGCCGCGGTGGCCCTCATCGGGGCCGAATATCTGACCCCGATTGTCTTCCCGGGGACGACGCCCACCCGGCTCCAGGTCCAGGTCACCGCGGCCGTCCTCATGCTCATCCTCCTGACCATAAACTACCTCGGGATCAAGACCGGCGCCTGGGCCCAGAACGTCCTGAGCCTGCTCAAGATCGGGATGATCGCCGTCATCGTGGCAGGCGCGTTCGTTTCAACCAAGGCGCCCCTCACCACGGGCTCGCTGCCCCCCGAGCGCTCCTGGTGGCTGGCCCTGGGCGCGGCCTTCATCTCGGTCTTCTACGCCTACGGCGGCTACCAGAATACCATCAACTTCGGGGCCGACGTCCAGAACGCCCGGCGCAACGTCCCGCGGGCCATCTTCTTCGGCATCCTCATCGTCCTCGCCTGCTACCTCGCCATCAACGTCGCGTATGTGAAGACTCTCGGCATCCAGGGCGTCGCCTCCGCCAAGCTCGTCGCCGCGGAGACGGCTCGGGCTACCTTCGGCGGCGCCGGCTGGCTCGTCGTCTCACTGGCGATCTTCCTTTCGGCCATGGGCTTCCTCAACGTCACCCTGATGCAGATCCCGCGGGCCTACTACGCCATGGCCGAGGACAAAACGCTCCCGGCAGCCTTCCAGAAGGTCAATCCGAAGACCCAGACCCAGGAATTCGGGCTCGCCTTCCTCGGCGGGCTGATCCTTCTTTCACTTTTCCTGCTCGGGACCTTCGAGAACATCATCAACTACGTCATGTTCCTCGACACGATCACCGTGGCCCTCGTCGCCTCGACGATCTTCGTCCTGAGGCGGAAGGCGCGCCGGGCGGGCGAGGAGTACACCGGCTACCGCGTCCCCCTTTACCCTGTCATCCCGATCGTCTTCATCGCCTTCCAGCTGACGGTTTCGGTGAATGTCCTCCTGAACAAGCCCAAGGAGGCACTCTACAGCGCGCTTTTCTTCGCCGTCGGCTTCCCGGTCTTTCTCATCATGCGGCGGGTCAGCCAAAAGCGGGGCGCGCCCGAAGAACAGCCCTAACGGTTCCCCCCCTGTAAGGTGTTCGGCCGTCCGACGACACGCGGCGGAGATTTGCAAACGGGGGGCAAAATGGGTAATCTGGGGAAAACCGAGGAGGCCCAAGATGACGAGTCGAGAATGCCTGGATGCCGCGCTCAGCCACCGCCAGCCCGACCGGATCCCGGTCGATTTCAACGGGACGGCCGTCACCGGCATGCACGTCGACTGCGTCATCGGCCTGCGCCAGCACTACGGCCTTAAGAAGCGTCCCGTCAAGGTCCACGAGCCCTACCAGATGCTCGGCTGGATCGACGAGGACCTCCAGCGCGTCCTCGGGATCGATGTCGATGGCGTTTGGGGGTTCGAGACGATCTTCGGCTTCAGGAACGAGAACTGGAAACCCTGGCGGATGGACAATGGCCGGGAAGTGCTCGTTTCCGAACATTTCACAGTAACGAAGGAGTCGAACGGCGACACGCTCATCTACCCCAAGGGCGACATGTCCGTCCCGCCTTCCGGTCGCCTGCCCAAGAACGGTTTCTTTTTCGACACCATCGTCCGCCAAGAGCCGGTCGACGACGCCAAGCTCAACCCCGAGGAGAACCTCGAGGAATTCGGCCCCGTATCGGATCCGGCCCTCGACTACTTCGACGAGGCGAGCCGGGCCGCCGCCGCCACCGGGCGGGGTATCATCGCCAATTTCGGCGGCACGGCCCTCGGCGACATCGCCCTTGTCCCCGCGCCTTTTCTCAAGCATCCCAAGGGCATCCGGGACATCGAGGAATGGTACGTCTCGACCCTGACCCGCCGTCCCTACGTCCACGCCATTTTCGAAAAGCAGACGGAGGGCGCGCTCCAAAATCTCGAGAAAATCCACGCCAGGGTCGGCGACAGGGTCCAGGCCGTCTTCATCTGCGGCACGGATTTCGGCACCCAACAGTCGACCTTCTGTTCACCCGCGACCTTCCGCGAGCTCTACCTGCCATATTACCGGCAGATCAACGACTGGATCCACAAACACACGGCCTGGAAGACCTTCAAGCACTCCTGCGGCGCGGTCCGAACCCTCATCCCGGCCTTCATCGACAGCGGCTTCGACATCCTCAACCCCGTCCAGGTTTCGGCGACGGGCATGGACGCTGAGAAGCTCAAGGCCGATTTCGGCAAGGACGTCGTCTTCTGGGGCGGCGGCGTGGACACGCAGAAGACTCTCGCCTTCGGCAAGCCCGAGGAGGTCCGAGCCGAGGTCCTGCGCCGCTGCGAAGTCTTCGGCAGGGGCGGCGGGTTCGTCTTCAATGCCGTCCACAACATCCAGGCCAACGTCCCCATCCGCAATATCGTCGCCATGTTCGACGCCGTCGGAGAATTCAACGGGATGAAGTAAGCGGGAAAGTGCGGGCCGAGCGGGCACTATGAAAAAATCGGATGGGTGGCCCGGCGGTGCTCTCCGACGGACGAGCGGAAGGGGATTGCGCGAGAGCGCTGGGGGTTCCAAGGGGAGGCTTCCCCCTGGCCCGAGCACTCGGCTTCGTCCTTCAGCCAAGAAGGAGCCGAGTACGAGGAGGGATGGTTCAGGAGGGGGCGTTTTCCCCTCCGCCCTCGGAGGGATGGGTGGAGCGAAGTCCGCTCGGGGACACTGCCGGGACAGGCCCCGTCCGACCTTGTCGGCGAAAACCTAACTACAAAGCTTGCGAATATCTAAATGAGGATCGCATGAAGAAAGCCTCGATCTTCGTCATCGCCGTCACGGTCGTCGCCGCCATCGGCGGCCTGATCTTCGGCTTCGACACGGCGATTGTCGCCGGCGCCACCCGCTACATGAAGGAACAATTCTCGCTCAACTCGCTCCAGGAAGGCTGGGCCGTGAGCGTCGTCCTCATCGGCTGCATGTTCGGGGCGGGGCTGGCCGGCCCGGTCAGCGACCGGATCGGCCGGCGACGCTTCATGCTCATCTCGGCCGTACTCTTTTTCGTCTCGGCCGTCGGCTGCGCCATCCCGCGGACGATCACCGAGTTCGTCATCTTCCGGTTCATCGGCGGCCTCGGCATCGGGTCGGCTGCGGTTCTCTCACCCCTCTACATCGCCGAGATCGCGCCGCCCCGGATCCGGGGCGCCCTCGTCTCGGTCAACCAGATGGCCATCGTCACGGGGATCCTCCTGGCCTACTTCGTCAACTGGATCTTTGCCGGCTCGGGGCCTTCGAACTGGCGGTACATGTACGCGACAGGAGCGATCCCGTCCGTCCTATTCTTCTTTCTCCTCCTCCGCGTCCCGGAGAGCCCGCGCTGGCTCGTGAAGCGCGGCCGCGAGGAGGAAGCCGGCCGCGTCCTCGCCCGAGTCAATACCGCCGAGATCGCCGCGCGGGAGATCCGCGAAATCAAGGAAACCCTGGCCATGGAAAAAGGGTCTTTCGGCGAGCTCTTCCAGCCGGGCTTCCGGCGGCCGCTTTTCATCGCCATCGTCCTGGCCGTCTTCCAGCAGATCACGGGCATCAACGCCATCCTTTATTACGCGCCCAGGATCTTCGAGAGCGCCGGGTTCGCCAGGTTGTCGGCCATCGGCCGGTCGACGATCGTCGGATTCACCAACATGATCTTTACGGTCGTGGCCATCGTCCTGGCCGATCGCGTCGGGCGGAGGCCGCTCCTCCTCGTCGCCACGGGCGGGATGGGATTCTCGCTCGTCCTCCTCGGCGCGGCGTTCAAATCCCAGTTCCTGCCGGCGTCGGCGCTGCTGTTCATCATCCTTCTCTATATCGCGTTCTTCGCCTCGGCCATGGGGCCCCTCGTGTGGGTCGTCATGGCGGAGATCTTCCCCATCCGGATGCGCGGAGCGGCCATGGGCATCGCGACGCTCATCCTCTGGCTGGCCGATTTCGCGGTGACGCTGACCTTCCCGGTCATCTCCGACAAGCTCAACGCGTCGACCGCGTTCTGGATCTACGCCGTCATGTGCGGGTTCGATCTCGTCTTCATGATCTTCTATCTGCCTGAGACCAAGGGGAAGACGCTCGAGGAGATCGAGCGCCAATGGCTGGAAAAATAGGGCCGCTCAGCCGCTCTTTTTATCCAGCGCCCGGGCCAGCTCCCAGATCGCCTTCCCCAGCTCCTCGTCGAGCATCCTCGAGCAGGCCGGCGGGAATTCCCCGACCTGCTTGCCCGCCATCTTCTCCTTCCTGTCGAAGGACCGGACCACGAGCGCCTGCCCCGAATTGGCATCCACGAACTCGATGTCCATCGCCAGGCGGGCCTGCCAGCCATCCGGGTTGTCGATCTCCTCGAGGACGTGGACCCGCGTCCGGAGAATGATCTCCGGCACTTCCTTCATCGGTCCCTGCCCGATCGACGGGAAAACCTTCTTTTTCCGGAGATACTCGGCCATCGCGGCGCTCACCTGTTTTCCCGGCCTTTCCGCCCAGAACTCGTAGGGATAGTATTTGACCTCGAAAGGCGAGACCCGATAGAGGATCCGGGTATCGTCGTAGAGGGGCTCGACCGCCGTCGGCTCGACGAGCAGGTGCCGTTCGATTTTCGGCAGCGCGGGCTCAGCGGGCGCGACGCTGCGGATCTCGAAATACCTTTTGCCGTGCGTTGACCCGCACGCGATCATCAGGCCGGCGGTCAGGATGCAAATCGCGGTTTTCCTCATTTTTTCTTTTCCTTTCGGGCCTTGATCAACGCCGTCGGGTCCTCCGAGATCTCCCGGGTGAAGCGCGACAGGTTGTCCATGGCCAGGGCGAGGCTCGCGACGGCCTGCTTCAGGTCGCCCTGCTGGGCGAGGAGGCTGTCCTCGATCCTCTTCAGGCTCACGGAGGTCGTGTCGACGAACGTCCGGACTTCCTTGATGAGTTGGCCCATCTCCTCGTCCGAGAACCGCTTGGCGACATTGTCGATCGCCGCCTCGGAGCGGGCCACGAGCTTCTGGCTCATGTCGCTGACATTGAGCGAGATCTTGTTGAGGTTCTCGGTCACGGAGGCAAACTCGTTGGCCGCCTTATCGACGTTATCGAAAGCGCTCTCGAGCTTGCCCCGCTTGGACTCGAGGACCTGGGAGATCATGGCCGAGCTCTTCTCCGCCTTTTCCAGGAAGCCGTTGATCCTGTCCAGGTTTTCGCGCGACAGCAGGTTGTTGAAGCTGTTGACCGCGGTATCGATATTACTGACAATATCGCCCGCCTTCTCCTCCAGCCCCCTGGCCATCTGGATCTCGCCGTGCGGCGGGAGGCGGACCGAATCGCGCGTCCCCCCCTGCAGGTCGATGAAGCGGATGCCCGTGATCCCCGCGAGCATCAGGGTGGCGGTGGTGTCTTGCTTGACCGGAAACCCTTTCTGGACTTTGATGTGGACGAAGACGGAGTCGAGGTCCCTATGGTTCACCTCGATCGATGTGACCTTGCCGATATCGACCCCCTGGTATCGGACAGCGGAGTCGCGGATCAGCCCGTTCACCGAGGTCTTCCGGAAATTGATGTAGTAATCATCCCCTGTTTCCCGGAGCTTGGGCACGAGAAAGAAGCCCAGGCCCACCAGGAAGGCGACCGTGGCGATCGCCAGAAAAATTCCCAGCCGGGTTTTTTGTTCATGCGTCATCATGATCAACCTTCCTGAGGAAAAATGTCCGGATGAACTCGTCGTCCGAGTTCAAGATCTCCGCCAGCCCGCCGGCCAGGTACAGCCCGCCGCCGTTGAGGACGAGGACCCTGTCGGCGACCCTTTCGATCGAGCGCAGCTCATGAGTGACGACGACGAAGGTCATCTGGAACGTTTTCCTCAGACTGAGCAGCAGCTCGTCAAGATGGCCCGACGTGATGGGGTCGAGCCCCCCCGACGGCTCGTCGCAGAGGACCACCTCGGGGTCAAGCACCAGGGCCCGGGCCAGGGCCGCCCGTTTTCGCATCCCGCCGGAGAGCTCGGCCGGGGACTTCGCGGCGCCCTCGATCAGGTCGACCTGGGAGAGGCGGTCATGGACCATTTCCCGGAGGACCGTCTCGGGCATGTCCGGGTGCCTCATGCGGACCGGCAGGGCGACGTTCTCGAAGAGGGACAGGTTGTTGAGCAGGGCGCCGTCCTGGTAGAGGACGCCGATCCCCCGATAGAGAGCGGCGAGCGAGGCTTCGGAATAGTAGTCCACCTTTTCCGGCCCGAAAAAGACCTCCCCTTCCAGGGGCGGGATAAGTCCGGCCAGAGTTTTGAGGAGCGTGGACTTGCCGCAGCCGCTCGTCCCGACGACGGCCGTGATCTTCGCGGCGGGGATCGTGAAATTGAGCTCCTTCAGGATGGGGAAGGACCCGTAGCCGGCGGTGAGATCGCGGACGGTGATGATATCCATGGCGCTAATCGTACAGGATGAGGGCGAAAATGCAATCGATCAAGACGATCAGGGAGATGGACAGGACGACGGACTCGGTCGTGGCCCGGCCGACCTCCCCGGCGTTCCTCCCGACGGTCAGGCCCTTGTAGCCGCTCCCGACGACGACCGCCCATCCGAAAACAAGAGATTTTTCGAGGCCGATGAGGAAGTCCCCCAGGCCGACCGTGGTCTGCATCTCCCGAATGAAGGCCGAGGGAACGATCCCCAGGGAGAACCTGGCGACGAGGATCCCGCCGCCGATCCCCACGAAATCGGCCAGGGCGACAAGGAGCGGCACGGCGAGGGTGACCGCCACGAGCCGCGGGACCATCAGGAACTTTTCCGGGACGACCCCCATGGTCTTGAGGGCGTCGACCTCCTCGAGGACGGTCATGGTCGCGAGCTCGGCGGCGACGGCGGCCCCGACCTTGCCCGCGAGGATGATGCCCACCATGAGCGGTACGAGCTCCCGAAGCATGCCGTAGCCGATGAGGTCAGCCAGATAGATGTCGGCCCCGTAGAGCTTGAGCTGGGCCGCGGACGTGAGGGCGACCGTCACGCCGATCAGGAAGACCAGAAGGCAGGTGATCGAGTAGGATTTGTACCCCATGAAGAAGAGCTGGTTCCAGATCTCTCCGGGATAGACGCCCCTCCGCTTCCTAAAGAACGAGATCGTGTAATAGATCTCGTCCCCGAGCAGGGCGACGAACTTCGAGACGCTCCTCATCTGGGCGAGGAACCTGTTGGAGAAGGAGTGGAGGACCCGCGTCGGGAGGTCGAGCTCGGCCACCTCGCAGGCCGCCGGCGGGGTCCCGCCGAGGAACGCCTTGAAAGAATGGCCGACCATCCCCGGGATGTTGGCAACACGGACGTCGGCCGTGCAACCCTGGAGATAGCTCAGAAGGGCGAGCGCGGAGGAGTCGAACTCCTCGACCCCCCCGAAATCGACAGTTACGGGCCCGTCCTCGCGACGGGCCTGGATCTCCTTGAAGGCCGCCGGGATGTCAGAGGCGCGGAGCCTCCGGGGCAGGAATACGACAGACGGGCCGTTCTCTTCCAAACCCGAGCCTCCTCACCGCTCTGTTGTGCTTATCAGCATACCTAAAAACAAGTCTGTTTTCCAGCGTCCTGCGGTATCCCCCGGGCGGCGATGGGGGGAGATCAAGGGATCATCCCTTCCGCGGGGGACTGTCCCTCTTAATTAATAGACGATCACCGTCTGGCTCAGCTCGGGAGCCGTCGCCGGGAAAAATACATCCTGGCCGTCGGCCGTGACCCGGATGTAGTACTCGATGTCCGAGTTCCCGTTCGAAACCGTCACCGTATAGACGCCCCGGGCCACTTTGTTTAACGGTATGGGGGTGAACTTCCCTTTCCCGAGCGTCCGCCAGAAAAGCTCCGCCGAGGCCGGCTGCCCCTTGGCCAGGATGATGACCTTGAGGTTGAGCTTCTCCCCTTCCTCGAGGCTCGCCCTGAGGGCGGGAACGATGATCCGGGGCGAGCCGAGATAGACCTTGGAGAGGAAAGCCTCTTCCCGCGTCTCCTCTCCAAGGATCTTCCGGAGCTCCGCCCCGGGCTTGTCCCATGCAGTAGGCAGCAGATGCTGCTCCCAGTTGGCGACGGTGCCGAGCTCGCCGGTCGTGCTCACGGTCCCGAGCAGGCCGTCGAAAATCCTCCTGAGCGATGCGGCCATCTCGACCCTGACGGGGACGGCGGTAAGCTTGGCCAGGCCCGCCTTCGCCTGCCGGTCCTTCTCCGCCTTGACCTTCTCCATGGCCTGGTTGTACTGCCCCCAGAGGCAGTCGAAATGGGCGACCTCCCGCATGTACTCGAAATTCGCCAGCCAGTAACCGAACCTTTCCCTGGCGCCCTTGCCTTCGACCTTCGGCTCGAGGGCCTTCAGCTCATCGACGAAGGCATAGCCTTTTTTCATTTCGTCCCAGGGCCTGGTGTCCGGGAGGACGCTGCCCGGCCCCCCGATCCAAGCCACGGGCACCGGGTGCCGGCTGTCGATCCGGGCGAAGATCGCCGCGGCCTCATCGGCCGCCGCCGGGCCGAACTGGTTCGCCGCCCAGTCCCGGTAGAAATCGAGCGAGGCCATGGTGCGGTCCGTCTCCGGCCAGTCGGCTTCGTAATCCCCGGCGGCCGGTCCGCCGCAATTGACCTTCCGTTTGAAGTCCTTCCCCTCGATGGCGATCCCGGCGATGGCCGGGTAATGGATGCGGTCGGCGAAATCGATGGCCAGCCGGCCGTTGGTGACCTCGATATTCTTGAAGGTGAAATCGAGGGCCCGGAATTTCCCGACCCGCTCGAAGATGTCCAGGCCGTCGATGACCTTGCGGCCCTGGAGGAGGACGTCGAAAACGCGGCCCCTTTTCTGGTCGATCCGGCCTTCGACGAACTTCAGCGTCACCGTGTACCGGCCGTTCGGCACGGGGATGTAGTAGGCGAAAACCCGGTCGCGGACGTCCCGGTAGACGGCTTCCTCGTCCTCGGAGGCGCCGGCGATCTTCCGGTCCTTGAAGGCCGCATACTGCCCGGTGATGGGCCCGACGTCGTCGGCGACGTTCCGGGGCAGCGTGTTCCACCCCTGGTCCCAGGCCGCCCGGGCCAGGGCGGAGATATTGGCCGAGAGGATCCGCGTCCGCCAGTGGATGCCGAGAAGCCCGTCGCAGCCGTAGCGCAGGGCATCGGCCGCGTCGCGCCGCATCCGCCCGACCCAGAGCTGGGGCGACGTCAGCGAGGGGTCGTCCTCGAGCCAGGGGATGGCCCACTTGGAGCGCCCGGAGATCTTCGCGAAGCCGGGGTCGACCGGGGCCTTCCCGACTTCCCTGTTGATACAGCTCACGGCCACGTCCTTGGGGAGGACCTGATCGAAGAGGGTCCGGTTGGACGGCGGCCCGAGCACCCAGCCGCAGGTCGCCAGGCTGAAGGGCGGCGTGACCTCCCCCCAGGCCTTGACCGCCGCGTCGAGGTCCATGGTCACGGCCTTGATCTCCTCGGGCTTGGCATCGCTCCAGGTCCAGCCTTCCCAACTCCAGAACCAGTAGTAATCGACGGGATAGGCCTTGGCGATGCGGCTGAAGATCCCTTTGTACAGGTCCTTGATGACCGCGGGGTCCTGGGGATTTTTCTTGGCGTCCTTGAGGCGCTTCTGGACGAGGTCGGGCACCGTCAGGGCGGTCTCCGTCCCGACGCACGTTTTCACCCCAAGCTTCCGGGCCAGGCTGAAGGCGTTCCGGAAGACGGCGGCCGCGCGGTTGAAGACCTCGTTCGAGTCCTGGGGCGTCTTCGGCTCGGCACCCAGGCCTTCCATGACGTCGTTCCCGTAATCGTCCCGGTCGAAGAGGAGGCTCGCGCCGAAATGGAAGTCGCCGGTCTTCTTGGCTTCATAGCCCCAGTTCCCGCGGAGGGTGTTCTGGTAGCTCGCGGGGTAGCTCGCATGGACCGTCCCGTCCTCGGCCGAATCTTCGGCGGGGCCGATCCAGACCGTGGGCTCGGCGTTCGGGCCCTTCTCGGGGTAAGTGTGGAGGCCGAAGAAGTTCATCCGGAGCTTGGGGAGCTGGCCGATGACGGCCTTATAGTTCTCGAGGGTCCACCAGTCCGGCCCCTCGGGAAAATCGTGGAAGGGCTGGATGCCCCGGGTGATAAAGAGGGGACGGCCCGTCTCGTTGAGGTCGACATTCAGGCCGGAGATCTTGCCGTCGGGGACGACATCGCCGTCGAGATAGAAGCGGATACCGAGCTTTTCGGCCAGCTGGTAGGCGCCGTAGAGAACCGCCGGCCCGCTGCCGCCGACGACCAGGACGAGCTTCTTCGAAAGGAACGGGACCGTCCTGAGCAGGTAATCCTGGGCCCCCAGGCCGGAGATCTTCCGGAGGATGTCCGGGTCGGTCAGACCATCGAGAAGGGACGAGCCCTTTTGGACGACGACGATGCTGTCCCGCCGGATTTCGGAGAGCAAGGAGGGCCTATTCATATCGGGAAGGGCGCCGGTGCGCAGGTAATAATAGCGGCGGATCTCCTTGGCCGCGGCCAGGTCGTGCCAGGACGCGTTCTTGTCGACGACGACGTCGGGGCCTGAGCCTTTGGGGGCGCACGTGACGAGGCTCAAGGCCGCGAACGCGATGATTAAAAGGATCCCGACCGGAAACTTCCTTGCTGCCATCGGAGCCTCCTCCTTCAGGGTGGCCCTCATTCTAATACAGGGCCGGGAGGGTTTTCAATGACTCCCGCCGGAACTCTCCCCTCCTCCCATTTTAGTCGCGGATTTGGCCTTGGGAAACGCTTTTTGATAAGATGGGAGGGTGATGCCATCATGACGATCCGAGAACGATTTAACAAGGTCTTTCGTTGGGAGAAGCCGGAGTGCGTCCCCGACATGGAGTTCGGCTACTGGGATAAGACGATCGCCGTCTGGCACGAGCAGGGCCTGCCGCCCGACTGCCGGGCCAACGAGGACGTGGAGCGCCATCTGAGATTGGAGGGGATCTCCATCATCCCCGAGGTCCCCATCCAAAGGGGGCTATTTCCGGCGTTTGAGGAAAAGACGATCGAGCGGAAGGGCGAGCGGCGCCTTGTCCTAACTAAGGATGGCGCTCTCACCGAAATGCTCGACTACGATTCGTCCATGCCCAAGTTCATCAAGTTCGCCGTCGAGACGCGGTCCGACTGGGAAAAGCTTCGTGACGAGCGCCTCGATCCCCGCCGCCCGGGACGGGTCGGAGACGTCAAGGCGGCCGTCGAACATGCGCATGCGGCCGGCATGCCGATCCTCTTCCACTGCGGGTCGCTCTACGGCTGGCTCCGCGACTGGATGGGTCTCGAGAACCTGTCGATCGCGCTCATGACCGACCGCGACTGGGTCGAAGAGATGATGGAGCACCTAACCCTGATGGACCTCGAGTTCATCGAGGAGCACATCCCGGCCGGCAGGGTCGACGTCGCCTGGTGGTGGGAGGACATGTGCTACAACCACGGGCCGCTGATGTCGCCGAAGCTCTTCGAGGAGCTCATGGTGCCGCGCTACAAGCGGATCACGGACGCGCTCAAGACGCGCGGGATCGACGTCAACGTCCTCGACTGCGACGGCCGGATCTACGACCTCGTCCCGGGGTGGCTGCGGGGCGGCATCAACTGCATGTTCCCGATCGAGGCGGCCCACACCGACCCGTGGCGGCTGCGCGAGGAGTACGGGAAGGACGTGCTCCTGCTGGGAGGCGTCAACAAGCTGGCCCTCATCTCCGGCCGGGAGGCCATCGACCGCGAGCTCGAGCGGCTCCACCCGCTCGTCGAGCGCGGCGGCTACCTGCCGTGCGTCGACCACCGCGTCCCGCCCGACGTGACCTACGAAAATTACCTTTATTACCTGGAGAAGAAGAAGGCGATCCTCTAGGGGGGGAGAACTCCTCCTCCCCACAAGGGGAAAGTCCGACCGTCTAGTCTTTAATCACCTTGAAGCCGGGAGAGGATAAAAGACTAACGGACTCAAGGATCTCCTCAAAGGCCTTAAGTTCAGCCTCCGAGGCACGCGATCCCGTCTTGGAAAGGGCTACCGAAAACATCAACCGCGATTCCGGTCCCGGGTTTAGGTAGGCAACATACTCATAGAAGGAATCAGGGACGAAAAGTAGCTTCGGATAGGTCTTCCACTTTGGGTGTTCTACCGTGAGATCTTCCAACATCAGCTTGGGGAATTTCTTTCTATAGCCAGCAATGTCCGCATTCAAGTCTTCAATCGTATTCTCGTCGACTTTCGAATTGACCGGGATTCTGATATCAACGTTTTTGGATTTTGAAGCCTTGCCCTTGGGGAAGAAAACGATATTCACCTGGCGGTGGGTGGCCCTGTCGCTCGTATCGCCGACCCAGCCGTCCGGCTCGGTCACGCCGAACATAAAGTCTTTTCCATAGACCAAGAGGGCATTCATTTCGGGCTTCTGCGGAGTGCGTTGGGACATCGCCTGGGCAGAGCTCACAACGACGACGAAAAGTCCCAAAATCACCTTTGAAAACCTCATCGCCAGCCTCCGTGCAAACGGCAAGGGCTTTTGCTTAGATAGCCGCTTTCCCCCATGACAAGAGACTAAGTCCCGGCAAATACAAAGTCAAGCGGGTGAAATCCGGAGGCCCATAAAAAAGGAGGACACGGAATCGTGTCCCCCTTTGGAATAATAATACGCCAGCTAATCCAGCTTGACCTTCTTCTCCAGCGTCCCGCCGTGCCGCGACTCGTAGCGGACGGTGATCTCGCCCTTACCCTGGAGCAGGAACTGGTATTCCGTCTTACCGAAACCCGGGACAAAGAGGAACTGCACCTCGGGCCGGTACTTCTTGTAGGTCACAAGGTCGGTGTAAGGATTGGCCAGAACGCCGCCGGCCACGACCTTGGCGCCCCCGCCCGAGACCCGGAGAGTATCCTTGGGATAGAGCCGCGTCTTCTGGGCCTGATAGGTCATCGTCGGCATGGCCTTGCCGTTGGCCAATCTTGTCCGCACGCGATAGAGGTCGCTCCCGACCTTTTTGACTTCCGTCACTTCCAAGCTGACCTCCGGGACGTGCTTGGCCGAGAAAAGGACGGCCATGGAGTTGCGATGGACCAGGTCCGGAAGCATGAACGGCGCGGGCAGGCGGCTGCTCATCTTGACCCAGCCGCCGATCTCGATGTCCCCGTACGTCGGATGCTTGAAAGGTTTCCAAGGTTTGTAGAGCTCGCCCTGGGTCAGGTTGTCGCTGTACTTGAGCCGTTCGCGGTCCGTCATGTCGCCGAACATGAAGCCTCTCGGCCCTTCCTCGCCGGCCGCAGACGGTTGTTCGCTCTTCTTCTCGCCCTGCCCCTTGAACGTCTCGCTCTCGGACTGAAAGACCTCGCCGCAATAGCCGTAGGCCCCGAGAGTCTGGCACAGCCATTCGAGAGAATCGCCGTAGGTCGTGTAGAGGTCCTTCCAGCTGATCATGTACTTGTAGCCGGGCGTGATCCGCTCGGCCTGCTTGCCGATATAGTCGTAAACCGCCACATCACCCTGCGGATACTCGCCGAGGCCCTTGCGGCTCGGCCCGCGCAGGTACATCCCGCCGAAATTGTGGAACGTCCAGCCGATGCAGATGTTGGTTTTTGTCTGCGTCCATAGCGCCAGCGCCTTCAGCCCGACCGCCTGGAACGGATAATCGCCGGAGCCGCTCTGGACGTAATCCGGCGCCCAGTCTAAGCCCCATTGCCGGTTGGGGTCGACATAGCCTTCGGCGTCCTCGTTGATCAGGCCGTCGCCGTCGTTGTCGATCCCTTCCTCACCGAGGATCGTCCATTCGCCTTTCTCGCCCGGCTTCACCGGGACCATGAGCCGAGGGTCCTCCGGGTCGGTCTTGTACATGCCGTAAGGATCCTTTTTCCGCATCATGCAGATGTTGCCGTCGCCGTCGAGGTCGTCGGGGTAGTCCTCATCCACCAGGCCGTCATGGTCGTCGTCTCTCGGAATGCGCAGGCTCCGGTTGGAGCTCGGGGTGTTGGCGTCATGGAAAAAGTGCCAGCGGCCATCCGTATTGACGACGGGCACGACGTAAAAGACTTTTTTGTCGAGGAGCTCCGTGACGTCCTTGTTTTTCCCGTAGTTGCCCAAAAGATAATCCAGAAAGTAAAGGCAGATCTCCCCGCCCTGGATCTCGTTGCCGTGGATGTTGCCGTCGACATAGATCCCGGGCTTCGCGAGCGCGGGTCCGGTCTTCGGGTTGTTGACCGTTACGGTGTAAAGGGGTCGGCCTTCTTCGCTTTTTCCGACCTCTTCGAGCGTGGTCATATCGGGGTAGGCTTGATGGATCGCCTGGACGGCCTCATAGACCTGCTCCAGGGTGTAATAGTGATCGAACCGCAGCGGAACGGTGATTTTCGCGTTCTGGTTCTGGGCCGGGACCGATGCCGCCAGGATCAGGATCAGGGACAAGAACAGGATCTTCCTCATTTCGCACCTCCCAAGTTCAGGGTCTTGGAGTCGCCCCAGGCGATCCGCGTGGATGCCTTGACTTCGACCCGGACCGGTTTCTCGGCGTGGACAAGCCAGCGGACAACCTGCGCGCCGTTGCCGTCGACCGCGGAGACCAGACTCCGCTTCTTTCCCTCCACGATGGTGAAATCCTTCCCCTCGAGGCTGACGATCGTGGGGATGATCCGATTGTTCCGCCGGCCCATGGCCGTCGGATAAGGCAGGTAGCCGGCATTTTCGACCCAGACCTCGATGGCGTAAAGACCTCCGCCGAGGGACTTGACCTCGGTCTTCCCGAGCTTGATCCGGGCCATCTTGGCCGCGATCTCGAAGACCCAGGGGACCTGCCCCTTGAGGAGGGGCTCGATCTTCGCGGCCGGCGGCGTTGTGTCGGTGAACGGCACGGCGCCGCCGATTTCGACATCGCCGAGCTGGGGATGCTTAAAGGGCTTCCAGTTGACGAAGCCCTTGCCCCCGAGCTCCTTGTCGCTATAGGCGAGGAGGGCCTTCTCCTTCGGGTCCGTCCCTTCCTCGCTCGGCGGTTTGGGCATCTGGCGCATCATCTCGGTCATCTGCTTGGTCGTCATCCGGCCGGCCTTGATGCCCTCGATGAGCTGTTCGGCCTTGAACTGGGGCGGCGCGCCGGACGACTTCAGGAAGGCGTCGATCTTCTCCTCGCCGAGGGCGATAAACTCGTCGTTCGTCATCTTCTCCAGCTTCTCGGGCGTGATGTCCGCCTCCTTCTTCTCCTCCTTGACCTCGGGCAGGGTCCAGAAGTCCAGGCTGAAGGACGGGAGGCCGAGCTGGTAGTAGGAATAAAGCTCGAACGAACCGTCCTTGTCGTCAGCGGGCTCGAGCCGTTTTTCGTCGAGTTTGGCCTTCTTGAGGAATTCCTTGTACTTGTCGGAGAGCTCCTTGTAGAACTTGAGGTCCTCGGGGAGCGGGTTGACAACCGCGCCCAGCCCCAGGAAGCTCGCGATCATCGACTCGTTGACCTGCATGCCTTCGGGCACGAGCGGCTTGACCAGATCCATGATCTCGGCCATGGTGTAGGTCTTGGCGGGGTCGGCGCCGATGTATCCCGCGATCCTCTCGGGGATCTTGATCTGGGTGAGGTCCGCTTCACCCTTGCGGCCGCCCCGGGGAGGATTCAGGCAGAAGTTGGTCGATCCGAGGACAAAGGTCAGGCCGATCTCCTGGTGCTCGTTGACGAATTTCATGATGGCGAAGCTCTCGGGCTCGCTTCCGGGCCAGGGACCGCTCTCCGACGTGAAGGGGTGGAACAGGTGCGGGAACTGGATGCCGATGTTGACCCCGCCGGGCGGGTCCTCGTTGTACTCGCCGTCGCCGTCGTTGTCGATGCCCTCGGTATATAATTTGTAAATGCCCTTCTCGCCCTTGGACCAATCCGCCTTCTTCATGAGGCGGGGCTCGCCGGGGACGGGAAGCCATTCCCCCGCCGGGTCCTTGACCCTCATCATCGTGATGACGCCGTTCCCGTCGAGGTCGTCATAGCCGTCTTCGTCGACCGCGTCGTCCATGTCGTCGTTGGACCGGCGCAAATTCCTCGGGTCCGAATAAAGAGGCTTGGCGAAAAAGCGGGCCGCCGCGTCAGGATTGGGACAGGGCACCACGTACCAGGTGAGGTTCTTCCGGACGTCCGGCTTCTCGATGAGCTGTTTCACGAGGAACAGGGCCGCCTCGCCGGAGATCGGGACAAGGCCCTCGAAATCGGCCCCAACGAAGACCGCAGGGGCGGTTTTATCCGCCTTCCCGACTTCGGGACCGATCTCGATCAGGAGGACGTCCCGGCCGCCGGGGCTCTGGGCAAGCCTGTGGACCTTCGCGACCGCGGCGTAGGTGGCGGCGTATTCCTGGAGGGCCGCGGCGAGCTCAGCGGGAGTGTGATACTTGTCGAACGCCACGGCGGCGCTCAGCCCCGACGCCAGGGCTAAGAGAGCGAACAAGAAGATAACCCAGCGCTTGCGATTCATGGTCACCTCAACTTTGAAATACCGACGAGCCGCTCGTCCTGCGATCCGGGCGGGCCGCTGTCCATAAGCTCGTATTCTCCCACTTCCCCGGGAAGACGGCAAGAGGGACGAAGGGAAGGACACCAGACTCTATCCCTCATTTGAAAAAGGGGGCCACGGCGGTGTGTCCCCGGGTGGTCCACGGGTCTAGAATTCGAACGCACATTCGATTATACGTATCCCGAAATAAAAAAGTTTCGCCGGACATCGAGATCATTTTCAGGCACGTCCTCAAGGGCGGGCCGGCCGGGGGAGGCTTCTCGACGGTCAAGGACCTCCACAAGTTCGCCCTGTCCCGGGTGAAAGCTCCGTAAGGCCCGCTCAGACGCCGGCGGCTTTCTCCAGGCGCTTCATGATCGCGAACATGAAGCCGCCCGAAAGGACGCAGGCCACGACCAGGATCGTCCACAGGGTCCAGAGGGGGATCCGCATCCACAGATACGCCCCGACGCCGACGAGCTGGAGGCCGATGGCCGTCGAGGCGAACCAGCCGCCCTGCATCAGCCCCTTGTACTTCGGCGGGGCGACCTTGGAGACGAACGAAATGCCGATGGGGCTCAGGAAGAGCTCGGCGATCGTCAACAGGAAGTAGGTCGAGATCAGCCAGTAGACCGAAACCTGGGCCGAGGCCGGGGCGACCAGCCCGCCGAGGGACTTGGGGCTGGGGAGCCCGAGCGACCCGATGGCCAGGATGGCAAAGGCCACGGCCGTGAGGAGCATGCCGAAGCCGATCTTGCGCGGCGAAGACGGCTCCCGGCCCTTCCTGTTGAGCGCGGCGAAGACGGTGATGGCGATCGGGGTCAGGGCGACGATGAAGAACGGGTTGAAGTGCTGGAATTTCTGCGGCGCGAAGGAGTTGACGTCGGCGTAACCCCGAAACCTCAGGTAGGTCAGGACGCCGAAAACGGCAAAGCACAGCCCGCCCAGAGTGCGGGCCGTCGGACGCGAGCCCTTTCTGATGAGAAAGATCAGGCCGACGACGGACACGAAGAGAGGGAGGAGGCCGAACAGGTCGAACCAGAGGTTCGAGACCTTCCCGACGTGCGGCAAGGTGTAGTCCCTGGCGAAGAAGGTCATGGTCACCGCGCTCTGCTGGAAGGCCATCCAGAAGAAGATGACGACGACGAAGATCAGGCCGAGGACGATGAACCGCTCTTTCGTCTCCCGGGGCGTGAGCTCGACCATCTGGCCGCGGTGCGCTTCGGATTTCGCCTTCTGCATCTCGTTGAGATCGGCGTGCTTGTAGTATTTCCGGAAGCCCCAGAAGATCAGCATGGAAATGACCATGCTGATGCAGGCGACTCCGAAGCCGTAATGGTAGGACTTGCTGAGGGCGTTGATGTATTTTTCGGAGAACGCCTTGAGGGTCCCGAGGGTCACGCCGGGGTCCTGGGCCTGGGCGATGGCCAGATAATCGCGGGCGTCGGCCAGCGCTCCCTTCAGGAAGCTATTGGCCAGGGCCGGGATCCGGGCGTCATAAAAATAGTGGGACGCGGCGAGGATCCAGTTGCTGACCTTCTCCGAGGCCGTCGGGGCGAACATGGCGCCGATGTTGATGCCCATGTAGAAGATATTGAAGGCCCGGTCGCGGAGGGGGCTGTATTGGGGGTCGTCGTAGAGGTTCCCGACCAGGGCCTGGAGGTTCCCCTTGAAGAGCCCGGCGCCGAGGGCGATGAAGGCCAGGGCCGTGAGGATGAGGCCGAAGCCCGCCCCGATCGTCGACGGCACGGCGAGAAGGACATAGCCGAGGAGCATCGTCACGAGGCCGATGCTGATCGTCTTGCCGTAGCCGAGGACTTTGTCGGACAGGAAGCCGCCGAGGAGGGGGAAGAAATAGACGCCGAACATGAAGGTGCTGTAGATGAACCCGGAGGCGCTCGCGGTCATGCCGTACTTCGCCTGGAGGAACAGGACGAAGATGCTGACCATCGTGTAGAAGCCGAAGCGCTCGCCCATGTTGGCCATGAACAGGACGAACAGAGCTTTGGGATGTCCTTTAAACATGGTTCACCGTCCTGGAACGGATAGGGTCAAAGCGCCCGGATTATAGCAAAATCGCCCGGCCCAGGCCAGAAGGAAAAAGAGGACCGTCCCCCGTTCTCGGCCATGACCTGGAGCGACACGATCATCCCGGTCCCCCTCACCATTTCAAGCTCTCGAGCAGAAGCCCGGAGACCCTATTCTCCAGGGCAGCCCGGAACTTCTCGACGGTCTCGATCTCATTCCCGCCCCAGTAGTCCCGGATATACATGGGCGCTCCGACATTGACCCGGATCCGCCCGGGAACCCCCCAGAGAGTGTGGGTCCCGAAGATCGAGAGCGGCGTCACGGACACGGAGATTCTTTCCTCCCGGAAGAGGTTATAGGCCATGATGGACACGCCCCGGCGGAAGCTCTTGACGTACGGGTTGGGGTCCTTGGGATGGACGCGGCCCCGTCCCTGCAGGGCGATCATGACCCGGCCTTTTTTCAGGTATTCCTGGCACATGCGGATCGCGGCGCTTTTCTTGCCGTACATGTCGACCGGAATGGAGCCGATCCGGGAGATGTGGCCGGAGACAAAATCGACCATGTAGGAATAAAAGGGGTTGAGGATGATATGGAGGAAGCCCCCGAAATTGCCCAAGTGCCGGTGGAGGTGACGGAGGACGAGCTCGCTCGCCTCGGCCTTATTGAAGATCATCTTGTTGGCCATGAAGAAGATCATCCTCGGTTTCGTCAGGAGCAGGATGGCGACGTCCTTGTAGCTCCCGATGTGGTTCCCGATGATGACGTTAGGCCCCTCCCTGACGAAATTCTCCGCGCCGCGGACGTCGATCTTTTTGGGGAAGATCATCAGCCTCGAAAGAAAGAGGACGACCTTCTCAATGCGCTTGTATTCTTCTTCGTAGGTCGCCATTTGCGGCCCTATTTTACAGAATCCCGACGGGAAATTCAAAAGCCCCGGGTTTGACCCCGGCCGCGGAAGCGTGATAATTTAAACCCATGCTCACCCTGATCCGCAACGGAGATGTCTACGGCCCCGAGCCCCTGGGAAAAAAGGACATTCTGATCGCCGGCGGTTCCATCGAAACCGTCGCCGAGCCGGGCGGGCTCCGCCTGGTCGGTCTCGAGGCGGACGTCGTGGACGCGGCCGGCCTGGCCGTCCTCCCCGGGCTCGTCGACCCGCACGTCCACATCCTTGGGGGCGGCGGCGAAGGCGGCCCGGCCACCCGGGCTCCCGAGATCCGCATCGAGGATATCGTCTCGAGCGGGGTCACGACGGTCATCGGCTGCCTCGGGACGGACGGCGTCACCCGGCACATGGCGGCCCTCCTGGCCAAGGCCCGGGCCCTCGAGATCGAAGGGATCTCGGCGTACGTTTTCTCAGGGTCCTACGAAGTCCCCGTGAACACCCTGACCGGAAGCATCCGGAGCGACCTCATCCTCATCGACAAGGTCATCGGGGCGGGCGAGATCGCCCTGTCCGATCATCGCTCGTCCCAGCCGGCGTTCGACGAGGTGGCCCGGCTCGCGGCCGAGTGCCGGGTCGGCGGGATGCTCGGCGGGAAGGCGGGCGTTCTCCATGTCCACTTGGGAGACGGGAAGCGACGGCTCGAGATACTTTTCCGGATCGTCCGGGAGACCGAGATCCCCCCGAACCAGGTCGTCCCCACCCACATCACCCGTAACCGCGAGCTCTTCGAAGAGGGCCTGGAATGGGTCAGGGCCGGCGGGTCCATCGACGTCACGGCCGGGCCCGACCCGGATCCCGCGACCGACCCCGACGTCAGCCTCGAGGAGTGCGTCGCCCGGTTCAAGAAGGACGGCCTTCCGCTCGGACGGATCATGGTCAGCTCGGACGGGAACGGAAGCATGCCGGTTTTCGACAACTCCGGGAAGCTCGTCCGTCTGACGATCGCCACGGAAAAAGACCTCTTCCGGAAATTCCGCGACCTCGTCGTGAAGAAAACCCTGCCTCTCGAGGAGGCGGTGCGCCTGTTCTCGACGAATGCCGCCGAGTTCTACAAATTCGGAAAAAAGGGGCGGATCGCGGCCGGCGGTGATGCGGACCTCATCCTCCTCGACCCGGACCTTGCCCTCAAGGGCGTTTTCGCCAAGGGGAAAAAGCTGATGTCGGGCGGCCGCCTCCTGGTCAAGGGCACGTTCAGCGAATGAACAATCGGGCGGAGCGGCCGGCTGATCCTCCGGTGGCGGAGAGAAGGCCGCCCTTCAGCCTCGCCCTCATCCCGCTCGTCTCGATGGCCCTCCTGCTCGGCGTCGGCTACGGCGTCTACAAGATCAAGGCCCAGGTCCTCCTCGTGGCTGCCGCCTTCATCACGGGCGTCATGGGCCTGCTCCTCGGATTCAAATGGAAAGACATGGAGCGGGGCATCGTCGACAGCATCCACAAGGCCATGCCGGCCATCCTCATCATGCTTTCGGTCGGCATCCTCATCGGGGCCTGGATGGCCAGCGGCACGATCCCCATGATCATCTACTACGGTCTGAAGCTCATCTCCCCGAAATTCTTCCTCGTCACGGCCTGTCTTGTCTGCAGCATCACGGCCATCGCGACCGGGACGTCGTGGGGAACGGTCGGCACCCTGGGAGTCGCCTTCATCGGGATCGCCATGGGTCTCGGTCTCCCGCTCGGCCCGGCGGCCGGGGCCGTCGTCGCCGGGGCCTACTTCGGCGACAAGATGTCGCCCCTCTCCGACATCCCGAACCTGGCCACGGTTATCTCCGGCTCGAACCTCTTCGACCATATCAAGCATATGATGTGGTCGGCCGTGCCCGCCTGGCTGGCCGGGCTGGCCATTTACTTCGTCGTGGGCCTGAAATACGGCGCCAAGGCCGTCCAGTCCGACACCATGACCTTGATCACGGATACCCTGAAGGCCAATTTCCGGTTCAACGTCCTGCTCCTACTTCCCATGGCCGTCATCTTTTATTTCGCCATCGCCAAGAAGCCGACCATCCCGGCCATGATCCTGTCGTCCCTCGTCGCGGGGGTCCTGGCCGTCGTCTTCCAGAAAGCGTCCGTGAGCGTCGTGGCCACGGCCATGAATTCTGGGCTCCCCTCCCGGACCGGCGTCGAGCTCGTGGACAAGCTCCTCTCCAAGGGCGGGATGATGAGCATGATGGAAACCCAGCTCGTCGCCTTCACGGCTTTCTCGTTCGGCGGGATCATGCAGAGGACCGGCTGCCTGGCCGTGATCCTCGACCGGCTCATGCGGTTCACGAGGGAGGTCTGGAGCCTGGTCGTGACGACGGTCGGCACGTCCGTCCTCTCGGCCATGATCACCGGGAGCTCCTATCTTTCGATGATCATCCCGGCCGACCTGCTGGCGCCCGTCTACAAGAAAAAAGAGCTCGCCGCCAAGAACCTGTCGAGGATCATCGAGGAGAGCGGCGGGATCATCGTTCCCCTCATCCCCTGGAGCATGGCCGGCGTTTACATCACGGGAACGATCGGGGTTTCGACCTTCGCTTATCTGCCCTGGGCCTTTATGAACTACCTGTCGGTGGTCATGCTGGTCATCTTCGGCTTCACGAGATGGACCATGGCCCCGCGCCTCCGCGAGGACGAGACGCAGGCCGGGAGCTAACTTTCTTCGTCCTCGCCCTTTTCGGCCTTTTCAAGCGCTTTTTTGAACATCTCGTCGGCTTTCGAGTGCTTCTCGCGCTGGAGCTCGAAGGTGGCCTCGAACTTCCGTCCGAACCGGTCCGTTCGGGCTTTTTCCTTGACCAGCAGGTCGTCGAGCGAACCTTTCGCCTTTTTCGCCTTCTCGGATTTAAGGACCGCGCGCGTTTCGCCGTCGACCCAAAGCAAGACCCCGCAGCAGGGACACGTCACCTGAAAGACCCCGGGCTTATCCTTGACGTCCGTCTTGTCCGCCACGGGCCGAATTTAGCACAACCCCGAGGCCGTTTCAATCGGACCTCCGGCGGGCCTCGATCTTGTGTTTTTTCAATAGCTTGAACAACCCCTGGCGGGTCAGGCCGATCTCGGCGGCCGTCCGCGCGCGATGGTAGTGGCAGCGGATCAGCGCCTCGCGCAGGAACCTCTTTTCGAACTCGGCCCGGGCCTCGGCCAGGCGTTGGGAGGCCGGCGAGTAGGTCTCGCCGCCGGGGTTGATCTTCGGGGACAGGAAATCCTCCCGCACAATAGGGCTGTCGCCGACGATGATGAGGCAGCGCTGGACCTCGTTCTGGAGCTCCCGGACGTTGCCGGGCCAGGGATAGCTCAAGAGGAGCTCCAGGGCTAGAGGAGAAAAGCGCGGCCGGGACCGCCGCATGGAACGGGAGTATTCGTCCATGAAGTGGTCGAGGAGGAGGAGGACATCCTCTTTCCTTTCTCGGAGCGGCGGCAGCTCGATCGGGATGATCTTCAGGCGGTAGTAAAGGTCCTCGCGGAAATTCCCGCGGGCGACCTCCTTGTCGATGTCCTTGTTCGTGGCGCTCACGAACCGGACGTCGACGGGCCGGACCTTCGTTTCCCCGACCCTCCGGATCTTCTTCTCCTCGAGGACGCGGAGGAGCTTGGCCTGGAGGGAGAGCGGGAGGTCGCCGATCTCATCCAGGAAGAAGGTCCCGCCGGCAGCCTCCTCGACGAGGCCGGACTTGTCGCGGAGCGCCCCGGTGAACGATCCCCGGGCGTGGCCGAAGAGCTCGCTCTCGAGGAGGTTCTCCGGGATGGCCCCGCAGTTGACGGCGACGAATTGCCCGCCCCGCCGGCGGCCCGTCTCGTGGATGGTCCTCGCCGCCAGCTCCTTGCCCGTCCCGCTCTCGCCCAGGATGAGAACGGGGGCGTCGGAATCCCTGACTTTCTCGATCATGGTCCGGACCCTCTGGACCGAAGGGGCCGACCCCAGGAAAGGGCTGCGATAGAGAGGCGGCCCCGTTTCGCCCTTGGCCGTTTCCGGGCCTCGTTCGAGGATACTCTCCATCGTTGACTCAGGTTCCTTTAAAAAGGAAACGTCCCGCGGCGGATTTTTTCTCACGCCCGGCCGTCCTAGGGCAGAGATGAGGCCACCCGCACGACGAAGGAGTGTTTTTGACACCCCGATTTCTCCTGTGTTATAAGGTCAACAGCGGGCGAGGAAAAGAGGAAAGGAGAACGAGATGACTCCCGTCATCGCCTTGAACGCCGTCGATTACGCGATCATCGCCGGCTACATCCTGGTCATGATCCTCGTCGGCTATTCCCTCAAGAAATACATGAAGACCGGGGAGGACTTCTTTCTCTCGGGCCGGTCGCTCCCGGGCTGGATCACCGGCCTGGCCTTCCTCTCGGCCAACCTCGGCGCCCTCGAAGTGATCGGCATGGTCGCCAACTCGGCCAAATACGGGATCGCCACGGTCCATTTCTACTGGGTGGGGGCCATCCCGGCCATGGTCTTCCTGGGGATCTTCATGATGCCTTTCTATTACGGCAGCCGGGTCAAGACCGTCCCCGAGTACCTCAAGCTCCGCTACAACGAGGCCACCCGCGGGCTGAACGCCATCTCCTTCGCCGTCATGACCGTCCTCATGAGCGGCATCAGCCTCTACGCCATGGCCCTCCTCTTCAAGCTCATGCTCGGCTGGTCGCTCACCGGGAGCATCCTCTTCGCCGCCGTCGTCGTCCTTCTCTATGTCTTCTGGGGCGGTTTGTCGTCCTCGATCTACAACGAGGTCATCCAGTTCTTCCTCATCTGGCTCGGACTTCTGCCCATCGTCTTCCTCGGCCTGAAGGAAGTGGGCGGCTTCGCCGGGTTCGTGGCCAAGCTCAAGGAACCCCTTCTCCACTCCATGAAGTTCCTCGGCACGAGCAACAATCCCCTCGGAGTCGACTGGTTCGGCGTCGTCTTCGGGCTGGGCTTCGTCCTCTCGTTCGGGTATTGGACGACCGACTTCCTGGTCGTGCAGAGGGCCCTAGCCTCGAAAAACATCAACTCGGCCCGGATGACGCCCATCATCGCCTCCTTCCCCAAGATGCTCGTCCCGATCATCGTCGTCATCCCGGGCCTGGTCGCCCTCCTCGTCCTTCCCGAGTTCAGCCAGAGCGCCCTGCCGTCGACGGAATACAATTCCGCGCTCATCCTACTCATGAAGCATTACCTGCCGAACGGACTCCTGGGGCTGGCCATCACGGCCCTGCTCGCAAGTTTCATGTCCGGCATGGCCGGGAACGTCACGGCCTTCAACACGATCTGGACCTACGACATCTACGGAAGCTATATCAGGAAGGGAAAGCCTGACTCCCATTACCTGAGGATGGGGAAATACGCCACCATCTTCGGGGTCGCGATCAGCGTCGGGACGGCCTACATCGTCCGGTCCTTCCCGAACCTGATGGACTACATGCAGCTCGTCTTCAGCTTCTTCAACGCGCCGCTCTTCGCCACCTTCCTCCTCGGGATGTTCTGGCGCGGGGCCACGGGCTGGGGCGGGTTCTTCGGCCTGCTCTTCGGCATCCTCACGGCCGCCGGGCACTACATCCTCTACAAGCTCGGTGTCCTCCATTACGCGAGCGACATGGCGGCCAACTTCTATCAGGCCTGGTGGGCCTGGCTGACGGACTTCGTCGTGACGATCGGGGTCAGCCTTTTCACCCGGAAGCGGAACCCGGCCGAGCTCGTCGGTCTCGTCTTCGGATTGACGCCGAGGACCAAAGCGGCGGTGCGCTGGCTCGCCCGGCCGGAAGTCTGGGGGACGCTGGCGATCATCCTCGCCGTCCTCCTGAACATCCTCTTCTGGTAAGCGGGAGAAGCGTCCGGAGCGACGACCATGCAAAGGAGTGAACGATGAACGGGAACATGGACATCAAGGGGCGGACGGCGGGAATGGACGCAGGACACGAAGCGGGCATGAGCCGGGGACACGTCCTCGACCTCAAGCTCCCGATCGGCTGGCTGCTCAGCGCCTACGGCGTCCTGCTCGGCGTCTACGGCCTGATCACAAAGAAAGAGATGTATGAGAAATCCCTCGGCTTCAACCTCAACCTAGTTTGGGGAATCCTGATGCTCATCATCGGCGGCGGCTTCCTGCTGACCGCTTTCCTCAAGAAGAAAAACGGGGTCGGGCCTCACTAAAATATTGATAATAAATATTTTAAATACATAATGGGGGTCTATTTTGGCTTTAAGTCCGCGTTTTCGGCCTTCAAAACAAGGACTTAAGCTCTCCTGCCGCGATAAAAGACTCACGGGAAGCGAGAATCCCGCGACATTCTTGCTCGGGACCGGAATGTCTCTCAAATTTCTCCTGAAAGGCCAAGCGAGGTGAAAAAAATGAAAAAGATCCTGTCTATCGGCTGCTTATTCTGCGTCCTCTTAACATTGTCGGGAGCTTTATCCTTCGGCCTCCCCGTATCGAAGATAGGGGCCACTCAGCCCGACAAGACGCAGTGGTTCCGGGACGCCAAGTTCGGCCTCTTCATCCACTGGGGCGTCTATTCCATGATCGGCCGCGAGGAGTGGGCCCGCCAGCTCCTCCGGATCCCGCTCGCTGAATATCAATATTACGCCGACAACTTCAACCCCGTGGACTTCAACCCCGCGGAATGGGCCGCGCTGGCGAAAGAGGCCGGCGTTAAATACATCGTCATAACGTCGAAACACCATGACGGCTTCTGCATGTTCGATAGCGCCTACACCGACTACGATATCGCCCAGGCCAAATACGGGAAGGATATCTTGGGCATGCTTTCGACCGCCTGCAAGACGGCCGGCGTCCCTCTCGGCTTCTATTACTCCATCATGGACTGGCACCACCCCGACTACCTGCCGCGCCGCGAGTGGGAAAAGGGCCGCACGACCAAAGGAGCCGACTTCAACCGCTACATGGATTACGCCACGAACCAGGTCAAGGAGCTCGTGACAAAATACGACCCGTTCGTCCTCTGGTTCGACGGCGAATGGGAACATTCGAACCAGGAGCAACGGGCCTTCGAGATCGAAAAGGCCCTCCTCACCCTCAAGCCCTCGCTCCTTATCAACGACCGGCTGTTCAAGCGCGAGCCGGGGCACGGCGATTTCGGCACGCCCGAGAACTACGTCCCGGCCAGCGGGGTTCGTAATCCCGACGGTACGCCGCGCCTCTGGGAGGCCTGCTACACCATGAATTGGAACGGCTGGGGCTACAACCGATACGAGACCGAGTTCCACAGCGCGAGCCAGCTCATCCGCCAGCTCATTGAGATCGTGAGCAAGGGCGGAAATCTTCTCCTCAATATCGGCCCCCAGCCCGACGGGAAGATCCCGGCCGAGTTCCAGGCGCGCCTGCGAAGGATGGGCGAATGGCTGAAGGTCAACGGCGACTCCATCTACGGGACGACCGCCAGCGTCTTTGAGCGGCTCCCCTTCTTCGGCCGTTGCACGGTCAAGGGCACAATGCTTTACCTCCATGTCATGGGCTGGCCGCAGGACGGAAAGATCCGGCTGCCCGGGCTCAGGACGGATGTAAAAAAAGCCTATCTTCTCACAGATCCCGGAAGGTCCCTCTCCTTCCGGCGCGCCGGGAAGGATGTCGTCGTCACTCTTCCCGAACGGATGCGCGACCTCGACGCGACGGTCGTCACCGTCGAGCTCCAGGGCCCGGCCCTGGTCGACCCTTACAAAATTGGCCCGGAAAAGGACGGCCGCATCGAGCTTCCCATCTATCTCGCCGACATCCAATCCGAGATGGGCCAGCGCGCCTATCTGGATTATTTCTATAGGACGACCATGCTCGCCAATTGGCAAAACGTCAACGACTACCCGGAGTGGAAGTTCGAAACGCCCGGGCCGGGAACGTACGAGGTCCGGCTGTCATACGCCAGCATGTGGGGTGGAAAGGCGTCCTATGAGGTCATCGTGGACGACCAGACCGTCCCCGGGCAGACGGACTCTTCGCCGAGCGTCTACTTTCCGAAGACTTTCAGCGTGGGCAAGGTCACGCTCAAGAGCGGCCCGCATACCTTGCGGATCAAGATCAAGGCGATCACGAACAATCACGCCATGAACCTGGAGAAGGTCGTCCTCGTCCCGGCAGTGAAGTAGTGGGCTTCGAGGACTGCGCCCTGCCGATCATTTTGCGATGTCGAGGAGCTCGATCTCGTAGACGAGGAGCGTGTTCGGGGAGATGACGAAACGCTTTTCGTTGGGGTGCTGCTTGGCATAGAAGCCGCTCGTTTTGTAACCCAGCAAGGCCGGGACGATCACCAACCGCCTCTCCCCTTTCTTCATCAAGGTGACGATAGCGTCAACTCCGGGATTAATCTTCGTTTTCCCCAATTCAAAGTCGAACGGCGCGGGTGTTTCTCCCCAGTAGGGCTGGCCTTCTTCTGCCGTACTGACGAACGTCTTGCCGCTGAGTAGGCACCGGCCTAAATAAGCGACCTTCGCAAGCCGGCCTCTAGCGGCGACCTTGCCCTTGCCCTCGTGGAGGACGACGTATCTCACCCCGTTTTCGAGGGCGACGGCATTCGGCCAATTCTGCCGGATCGCGGCGTCCTCCACGGCCTTCTTCTTGGCGTCGGCCTCAGCTACCCTGACCTTGGCCGCCTCGACCATCTTCTTAAACGATTCGGTCGTCGACCGAAAGGCCTTGGCCGCCTTCCCGACCCGGACGATCCTTACTCGTTGAACCACATCATCCTGGACGATCTTGAAAACCACGTCCATCCCCTCGACGACGTGCCCGAAGACGGTGTAATCTCCGTCGAGATAGGAGCGGTCGCCGAGCGTGATGCACCATTGGCTGCCGTTCGTGTGCGGGCCTCCGTTGGCCATGTTGACCATCCCGGCCCGGCCGTGGTTGAGGTCCGGCAGGACGATCTCGTTCGGAAACTCGTAGCCGGGACCGCCGTCAGAGCCGGCCGTCGCGCTCTTCGGGATCCCGCACTGGATGACGTGGCCGGCGACGACGCGGTGCCATTTCGTCCCGTTGAAATAGGGTCGTCCGGGCGGGAAGGCCGCGTTATCGATCGAGCCCTCGGCCAGGCCGACGAAGTTCGCCACCGTCATCAGTGTCTTCTCGAATTCGAGTTGGAGGACGATGAGCCCCTTATTGGTCATGACTTCGGCATACAGCCCCTCGGAATATTTCGGCTTCGCGCAGGCCGCAGGGAAAATGACCGAAGCGGCCAGGATGAGCAAGACAGGGCGAGCCAGACGGATGAGACGCATATCTGGCCTCCTCGAAATCTCCGGCATCAGCTGATGCCCCATTTATACTTCCGCGGAAGGGTTTCGTAAAGGAATCAAAATGCTAAGTCATCCTCCGGCCGGCTGAAGGGTTTTTTTGATCAGGGTCAGATTATAGCCCTTGGCCGCGATCAGCTTGAGGAGCTCGTCGTAGAGGGCGTCGTCCATCCGCGGCGTCCGGCTCGGGATCCAGAGATATTTCCGGTTCGGGTGGCCGACGACGGCCCATCGATAATCCGCGTCGAGCCCGATGACCCAATAGGCGCCGGAAAAGGGCCAGAAGAAGCGGACCCTGAGCTTGGCGTTGGTCTTCTTGTCCACGACCCAGGCCTTGCCATGGACGGCCCGGATCTTGCCGTCGAGAGTCCCCTGCCGGCAGGTATTGATGACCTCGATGTCCCCGTCCTTCCGGAGCGAGTATTGGGCCGTGACGCCGACGCAGCCCTTTTGAAAGCGCTGGGGGATGGTCGCGATCTCGTACCAGGTCCCGAGGTATTTCTGGACATCGACGAACGGGACGACCTCGAGGGGCTTGGTCTCGGCAACAGCACGGCCGGCCGCGGCAACCCCGGTGAAAACCAATAAGCCCAGAATGATGCCGATCTTCATGCCTTTCCTCCGCTGAGTCCGATGGCGCTCATTCCGGTGACACACAACTCATTACCTAAATTATCATCCAAGATCGATCTGCGTCAAACCCCTGGCCGGGAAGATCATAGCAATTTCGGTAATGAGTTGTATGTCATCGAATTATTTAATACAATTCGCCCGATGTCAAGGGACGAGCCTTCGGCTCGCCACTCGCCCGTGGCTTATATCCACGGGCGAGTACGGCGGAAGTGGACCCCCGGGCAAGCCCGGGGCCGGGCTTCCCAGTCCCGGTCCTGGCAAGGCCGGGGCCCCGGCCGCTGTGGAAAGGAGGGCCGGCATGAGAAAAACCTATCCGTCGCGTCGCGATTTCCTCAAGGAGGCCGCCCTGGGAGCGGCGGCGCTCGCCGCGGCTGCCCCGGGGCTGAAGGGGCAAACGAGCCCGGAGAAGAAGCCCCCGGCGCCCTTCAAGCTCAGGTACGGGCCGCCTCTGGGCATGTTCGAAGGGCACGCCGGCAAGAATCCCGTCGACCAGCTCAAGTTCATGGCCGGCCAGGGCTTCCGGGCCATGTTCGACAACGGACTCATGGGACGGCCCGTGGCGGACCAGGGAGACATCGCCCGCGAGTCGGCCCGGCTCGGTCTGGCGATCGGCCCGTTCGTCGCCTACGCGGATTTTTCAGTGAAGACGTTCGTGACGAAGGACAAGGCCGTCCGGGACATGATGGCCGGGAAGCTGAAGACGGCCGTCGAGACGGCCAAACGCTCAGGTTGCAAGCAGGCCCTGGTCGTCCCGGGCCTATACGACGAGAGCCTCGACTGGGATTACCAGACGGCCAACATCATCGAGAACCTCAAGTGGTGTGCGGGGGTGTGCGAGCCGGCGGGCCTCGTCATCGTCATCGAGCCCCTCAACCCCAAGGACCACCCCGGCCTCTTTCTAACGAAGATGGCCCAAGCTTACCAGATCTGCCGGGCCGTGGGCAGCCCGAGCTGCAGGATCGTCGACGATATCTATCACCAGCAGATCACCGAGGGGAACATCATCCCCAACATCGACGCCTGCTGGGATGAGATCGGGGCCTTCCATATCGGCGATACTCCGGGCCGGAAGGAGCCGGGGACGGGCGAGCTCAACTACAGGAAAATCTTCGAGCACATCCACGCCAAGGGCTACCAAGGAGTCCTCTGCATGGAGCACGGCAAGAGCCAGCCGGGCAAGGAAGGCGAGAAAGCCGTCATCGAGGCCTATCGCGCCGCCGACGCTTTTTAATGGGGAGGGAAAACATGACCGACAATTACAAACCGGAAGGAAACGGCACGGGAATCACCCGGCGCGATTTCATCAAGACCTCGGCCGCGGCGTCCCTCGCTGCCGCCATCCCTGCCGGCCTCGGGCTCTCCGCCGCCGGCTCGGACGCCATCCGCGTCGGTGTCGTCGCCTGCGGCGGCCGGGGCACGGGCGCGGCCATCGACTGCATGGAGTCCGCCCCGGGCGTCGAGATCGTGGCCATGGGCGACCTCTTCGCCGACCGCATCCAAAGTTCCTTGACCCGGCTCCGGGAGAAGCACGCCGACAAGGTCAAGGTGACAACCGACAAGTGCTTCACGGGGTTCGACGCCTACAAGAAAGTCTGTACCCTGCCCGAGGTGAACCTCATCGTCACCGCCGCGCCCCCCGGCTTCCGGCCCCTCCATCTCAAGGCCGCGATCGAGGCCGGGAAGCACGTCTTCATGGAAAAGCCGGTGGCCGTGGACCCGGTCGGGGTCCGCTCGGTCATCGCCAGCTCGGAGCTGGCCCGGCAGAAAGGCCTGGCCATCGTCGCCGGTACCCAGCGACGCCACCAGACGCGCTACCTGGAGGTCATGAAGCGCATCCATGACGGCGCGATCGGCGAAGTCGTCGGCGGCCAGTGCTACTGGAACCAGGGCGAGCTTTGGGTCGTCAAGAAAACCCCCGAGATGACCGATATGGAGTGGCAATGCCGGAACTGGCTCTACTTCACCTGGCTTTCGGGCGACCACATCGTCGAACAGCACGTCCACAACATCGACGTCGTGAACTGGGCCTTCCGGGCGACCCCGGTCAAGGCCGTGGGCATGGGCGGCCGCCAGGTCCGGACCGCCCCCGAATACGGCAATATCTTCGACCACTTCGCCGTCGAGTTCGAGTATCCGAACGGCGCCCGGGTCATGAGCATGTGCCGTCAGATCCCGGGCTGCAGCGACCGCGTCGAGGAGAAAATCGTCGGGACCAGGGGCTCGGCCATGGGCTACGGCGAGATCTCGGGACCGGGCGCGTGGAAATACGAGGGCGAGGAGGTCAATCCGTACGTCCAGGAGCATGCCGACCTCATCGCCAGCATCCGGGCGGGGAAGCCGCTCAACGAGGGCCGGCGCGTCGCCGAAAGCACTCTTTGCGCCATCATGGGTCGGATGAGCGCTTATACTGGGCAGGCGCTCAGCTGGGATTGGGCCATGAAGGCCTCCAAGCTCGACCTGACCCCCCCTAGCTACGCCTTCGGCCCGCTTCCGGTCGAGCCGGTCGCCGTGCCGGGCAAGACGCTGCTCGTTTGAGGAAAAGATGAAAGAGAAGAAGGAGTGGAGGATGAGCGAAAAACGCAAGAAAATGAACCGGAGACAATTCCTGAGAGCGGCCGCGATCACGGGCGGCGCCGCCGCCGCCGGGGTGGCCGGGTTCCCGACCATCGTCAAGGCCTCGGCGCTCGGTAAAGATGGCGCCGTGGCCGCCTCAAACCGCATCGTCATGGCCGGGATCGGCTTCGGCATGATGGGCCCCGGGAACATGTCGAGCTTCCTCGAGAAGCCCGAGGTCCAGTGGGTCGCCGTCTGCGACATCGACAAGGAGCCGCTGGCCATGGCCCGGGACATGGTCAACAAGAAATACGGGAACACCGCCTGCGTGACCTACCGCGACTTCCGGGAGCTCTTCCTGCGCAGGGACCTCGACGCCGTTTCGATCGCCGTTCCCGACCACTGGCACGCGATTCTGGCCATCTCGGCGCTCCGGGCCGGCTTCGACGTCTATGGCGAGAAACCCCTGACCCACAACCTGCGCGAAGGCCGCGCCCTCTGCGACGCCGCCAGGCGCTACGGCCGCGTCTGGCAGACCGGTTCGTGGCAGCGCTCGGTCGAGAATTTCCACCAAGCCTGCGAGCTCGTCCGGAACGGCCGGATCGGCAAGGTCAAGAAAATCGAGGTCGGCCTTCCCTCCGGGCACTACGATTTCGCCGGGACCTTTGGTCAGGAAGCGCTCGTGCCCCCGCCCCCGAACCTGGATTATGAATTCTGGGTCGGGCCCGCGCCCTGGTGGCCCTACTGCAAGGCCCGCGTCCACATGAACTGGCGCTGGAACATGGACTTCGGCGGCGGCCAGTACATGGATTGGATCGGGCATCACCTCGACATCGCCCATTGGGGCATGGGCTGGGACGAGACCGGCCCCGTCGAGATCGAGGCCAAGGGTGAATTCCCGACGTCGGGCATCTACAACAGCCCGACCCGCTATTACGTGAAGGCCAAGTACGCCGACGGGACGCCCATGGTCCTCGCTGGAGGATACGAGGAGATCTGGGGCGGGACGAAATGGATCGGCGAGCACGGCTGGATCTGGGTCGACCGCGGCCAGTTCGAGACCGAGCCGGAGAGCCTGAAGCGCGAGACGATCGGGCCTGAGGAGGTGCGCCTCTACAGGAGCCGGGACCACCACCAGAACTTCCTCGACTGCGTCCGCAGCCGGGCGAAGACGATCGCGCCGGCCGAAACGGCCCATCGCTCTGCCAGCGTCGGTCACCTTGGCGTCATCGCCATGGAGGTCGGCCGGAAGATCAAATGGGACCCGGCGACTGAAACAATCATCGACGATCCCGAGGCCGAACGCCTGCTCAGCCATGCGTACCGGAAGCCCTGGCAACTGCCCGAGTGAGGAGAAACGCGATGAGAAACGAACCCCTGGAGCATTATCAAAAGGCCGTAAGAATCGCGGCAACCGGGCTGGCCATTCTCCTCGGCCTGGCCCTCCTCGCGCCGGCGGAAATGGCAGCGGCCCCAGCCCAGCAAACGGATCAGGCCAAACGCTCGATGGGCCTCACTTTCGATTCGCTGGACGCCATCCTCAAGGACCTCGCCTCGTATAAATTCGACCAAGGCGTCGGAGCGCCGCTCAGGCTTCGGGCCTTTGTCTTTTCTCACAAGGATGACCCGGCGGCCAAAAGGGACTGCGAGGCGAAGCTCCTGGCGTTCCTGCAGACCGGGCCCGCGCCTGGCGGAACGATGGCCGCCTGCCGGTCGCTCAGCCTCATCGGGAGCGCGGTCTCCGTCCCCGTCCTCGGGGGCATGCTTCTCAAGCCCGGGACGACGGACCCGGCCCGCTACGCCCTGGAGAGGATCCCGGGCGAGGAGGCCGACCGCGCCCTTCTTGCTGCCCTCGGCAAAGCACAGGGCGACGTCCGGCGCGGGATCATCTCGACCCTCGGACGCCGCGCGGCCGCGACAGCGGTGCCGGCGCTGGAAAAGCTCGTCGGCGGAAATGACCCTAATCTGACGCTCGACGCGGTCAAGGCCCTGGGCAAGATCGGGACGGCCGACGCCGTCCGGGTCCTGACCTCGTACCTCGGCCGGGCGAAAGGCCCGCAGAAGGGCGAAGCCGCCTCCGCGCTTCTCCTGTGCGCCGGGGCGTGGCGGAAGGCCGGAAAGACGGCCGAAGCCGCGGCCGTTTACGAAAAACTTCTCGCCGCCGGGTTACCCGATGTCGACCGCCAGGCTGCCTTTCGGGGAAAGCTGGCCGCGGCGGGCCGGGATGGCCAAGGGCTCATCCTCAAGACGCTGGCCGGAAAGGACGCCGCTCTCTATTCGCCCGCGATCGCGATGATCCACATGGCGTTCACGGGTTCGGATATCGGTCAAGTCCTGCCGTTCATGACCAAGCTCCCAAAGGACGCCCAAGCCCAGGTCACGGCGGTCCTGGCTGGCTATCCGGCCGACGCCGTCCTCCCCGCCATTTTGCAAGCCGCCGACAGCCCTCTGCCCACGGTCAGAATAGAAGCCATAAGGTCCATAGGAAAGATCGGCAACGCCTCGGTCGTGGGGATACTGGCGGACCGCGCGGCCCAGACCGTCGGCGACGAACAGTCTCTCGCCCGTGAAACTCTTGCGCGGCTGAAGGGAACGGACGTCGAAACGGCGATTCTCGACCAGCTCAAGAGGGAAAGCGACGACAAGCTCAAGGCCGAGCTCGTCCAGGCCGTGGGCGAACGGCGGATCGCCGCGGGGAAGCCGGTGCTCATGGAAATGGTTCAGTCCGCCGCGCCGTCGCTCCGGTTCAAGGCCATCGGGGCGCTGAAAGACGTCTCGAGTCCCGCCGACTTGAGGGACCTCTTGGATCTTTTATTCACGATCACTGACGACGCGGAAAGAGAGGCGATGCAGGACACGGTGGCCTCGGTCGCCCTGACGATCCCGCGGCCTCCGGCCCGGGGGGGCGCCGCCGAGAACCTGCTCGCAAGCGAGAGTAACCCTAAAAAGAAGGCGGACCTCCTCCGCGTCCTGGGGAAGATCGGCGACGACACGGCCCTGCCGCTGATGCGGAAGGCCCTGGCCGACCCGGATAAGAATGTGGTCGACGCGGCGGTTCGCGGCTTGGCCGATTGGCCGAACGTTTCGGCCCGGGACGATGTCTTCGGGATCGCGGCCGCGCCGGGAAACCTGACGCACGAGGTTCTGGCGCTCCGGGCCTTCGTCCGCATAATCGGGCTCGAGCCGTACCGTCAGCCCGACGGCGCCGTTGCCGACCTCGAGAAGGCCTTGGCTTTGGCCGCGCGGCCGGAGGAAAAAAAGCTCGTCCTTGGACTCCTCCCCCGCTTCCCCTGCGAGAAGGGGTTGCGGATCGCCGAATCGCTCCAGAACGATCCGGTCGTCAGGGACGAGGCCAAGGCGGCCGCCGACCGCATCCGCGAGTCCCTGGGGAGAAAATAGAAGCACCAACCGAAGGGGTCGAGTTAACCCGTTGTCAGAGGAAGGTGAACCGTGATCGAGGGACAATCGGCGGGCGGGAAGACTCCGAAGCTTCGCTACGGCATGGTCGGCGGCGGCCCGGGCGCCTTCATCGGCGACGTCCACCGGAAGGCCATCGCCATGGACGGGAAAGCCGAGATGGTCTCCGGCTGCTTCTCCCAAAGATACGACAATACGCTGGCCACCGGGGAGTCCCTCGGCCTCCCCAAGGATCGCCTCTATCGGACGTTCGAGGAGATGATCCGGGCCGAGGCGAAGCGCAAAGACCGCCCCGATTTTATCGCCATCGTCACGACGAACAACGCCCACTACCCCGCCGCGAAGCTCGCCCTTGAAAACGGCTTCCCGGTCGTGTGCGAAAAGCCCCTCGCCACGACCTCGAAAGACGCCACTGCCCTCGCCCGGCTCTCCAAAGACAAGGGGCTGATGTTCTGCGTGACCTACGCTTATTCGGGCTACCCGATGGTCAAGAATATCCGAGACCTAATCGCCCGCGGCGAGATCGGCGAGATCCGCTTCGTCAACGGCGAATATCCTCAAGAGTGGCTCGCGACCAAGCTCGAGGAGACCGGCCAGAAGCAGGCCGCCTGGCGGACCGATCCTAAACTCGCCGGGATTTCGAACTGCGTCGGCGACATCGGCAGCCATATCGAATTCATGACCGCCTACATGACGGGCTTGCAGATCGAGTCGCTGTGCGCCCGGCTCGACCATTTCGGCCCCAACCGGCCGCTCGACGACAACGCCACGGTCATGGTGAACTATAAGGGCGGAGCCAAGGGCGTCTATTGGAGCTCGCAGATCGCCATCGGCCACGACAACGCCCTCTGCCTCCGCATCTACGGGGCCAAGGGCGCGGTCGAGTGGTTCCAGGAGTTCCCGAACAACGCCCGCGTCTCGTTCCTCGACAGGCCGACCGGAACGATCTCGCGCGGCCGCGACCCCATGTCGCCCCGGGCCCAGAGCTTGTCGAGGATCCCGTCCGGCCATCCCGAGGGCTACTTCGAGGCCTTCGCCAATATCTATTCGACGTACATCACGGCCCTGGCGAAGAAATTGCGCGGAGAGCCGCTCTCGGCTGACGACCTCGATTTTCCAGGGGTCGATGAAGGCGTCCGCGGCGTCCGCTACATCGAGAAGTGCGTCGAGAGCTCGGCCAAAGCCGCCGCCTGGGTGAAAATGGAATGAATTGGACGGGGATGTGTCTGGCTTTATCGAGGGACACACACCGGATTCTGGAGAGATCGGAACATGCCCCCCGGCCCGGCACCTACCCTTGATTTTCGCGATCATGGTTGATGGAGGAATCGATGTCTAGACCAATCACGCTGTTCACCGGCCAATGGGCCGACCTGCCGTTCGAGGAGCTCTGCAAAAAGGCCTCGGTCTGGGGCTACGACGGCCTGGAGATCGCCGGCTGGGGCGATCACATGGATGTCCGCAAGGCGGCGACCGATGCCGCTTACGTCCGCGAGAAAAAGCGCATTCTCAAGAAATACGGCCTCAAGTGCTGGGCCCTCGGCGCTCACCTCGCCGGGCAGTGCGTCGGCGACGAATATGACGCGCGGCTCGACGGCTTCGCCCCGGCCAGCGTCAAGGGGAAGCCGGACGCCCTCCGCAAGTGGGCCGTCGAGGAGATGAAGGCCTCGGCCCGGGCGGCCCGCGCCATGGGCTGCTATGTCGTCAACGGGTTCATGGGCTCGCCGATCTGGAAGGCCTGGTACTCCTTCCCGACGACGACCGAGGAGATGGTAGCCGCCGGCTACAAGAAGATCCACGACCTCTGGACGCCCGTCTTCGATGAGTTCGATAAGCAGGGCGTCAAGTTCGCCCTCGAGGTCCATCCGACCGAGATCGCGTTCGACGTCTACACAACCCAGCGTCTTTTGGAATGCTTCAAGCACCGGCTGACCCTGGGCCTCAATTTCGACCCGAGCCACCTCGTCTGGCAGGGGGTCGAGCCGCACCTTTTCATCCGCGAATTCGCCGACCGCATCTACCATGTCCACATGAAGGACGTGGCCGTCACGCTCGACGGCAAGGCCGGGATCCTCGGCTCGTTCCTGCCGTTCGGTGACGTCCGGCGCGGCTGGAACTTCCGTTCCCTCGGCCACGGCGACGTCGACTTCGAGGCCGTCATCCGCGAGCTCAATTGCTGCGGCTACGAGGGCCCGCTTTCGGTCGAATGGGAGGACAACGGCATGGACCGTGATTTCGGCGCGCCCGAGTCGCTCGAGTTCGTCAGGAGCTTGAACTTCGCCCCGTCGCGGGCGACCTTTGACAAGGATTTCGGGAAAAATAAAAAATAAGGAACCCCGGGTTCTTGATCAGGAAAGCCGGCCGGAATCCGCTCGGGGGTTTTCCTTTTGTCGCACCCTTTGTCGCACGGCGGAATTTCGATGGGGCGGCTCGCCGGGGCCTCGAAACGGCCTTTTTCTCCGGGGCCCTTTTATAGTATGATGCTCCCGGTTCAATGGAGTCAGGAGCTTGCCCATGAGAACGAAACCCGGGACAAAGATAGCGGCGGACGAAGGCCTGAGCCGCCGGGATTTCCTCAGGACCTCGGCCACGGCCGGACTCGGCCTGGCCCTGGCCGGAAAGGCCCTCGGCGAGGCGCCCCAGGCCAAGCCCGCCGCCGCGAAAAATCCGGATGAGCTGCGCGTCGCCGTCATCGGCTGCGGCGCCCAGGGCCGGGTCCTCATCGAGTCCGTCCTCCGCATCCCTTCGATCCGGATCGTGGCCATATGCGACATCTGGTCCTACAGCCAGACATACACGGCCAATTACCTCAAGAAATACGGGCATATCGTCCGGGTCTACGAGGATTTCCGGGACCTCCTGGCCAAGGAGAAGAACCTCCAGGCCGCGATCGTGGCGACACCCGACTGGGTCCACGCCGAGCACGCCAACGCCTGCCTTCGCGCCGGGCTCCACGTCTACTGCGAGAAGGAAATGTCGAACTCTCTCGAGAAGGCGCGGTCGATGGTCCTTGCGGCCCGCGAAACCGGGAAACTCCTCCAGATCGGCCACCAGCGCCGCTCCAACCCGCGGTACATCCACGCCATCGACCGCCTCATCCGCGAGAAAAGCCTCCTCGGCCGGGTCACCGCGGCCTACGCCCAGTGGAACCGGGCCAAGAGCGACCTCCTCGGCTGGCCCGAGAAGTACACGATCGACCAGGCCACCCTCGAGAAGTACGGCTACGGCTCCATGACGGAGTTCAGGAACTGGCGCCTCTACAAGAAATTCGGCGGCGGGCCCATGGTCGACCTCGGCTCGCACCAGATCGACCTCTTCAGCTGGGTCTTCGGGGCGAACCCCCGGTCCGTCGTCGCCAGCGGCGGGACGGATTTCTACAAGGATTGGCAGTGGTACGACAACGTCATGGCCGTTTACGAATTCGAAAGGCCGGGAGGCATATCCCGGGCCCTCTACCAGGTCCAGACGACGACCCAGCACGGTGGCTTCTACGAGACGTTCATGGGCGAGAACGGCTCGATCGTTCTCTCCGAGATCCCGACGAAAGGGAACTGGGCCCTAAAAGAACCAGCCGCACCGGAATGGGATTCCCTGGCCAAGGCCGGGTTTCTCCAGTCCGAGACGGCCCCCATCCAGAAGAGCGCCTCGAAGAATATCTTCGTCGACGTCCGGGTCACGGCCGAGGCGGGCCGCTGGCCGCTGCCGGTCGAGCTGGCCAAGCCGGCCCACCAGCCCCACCTCGAGAATTTCTTCGGCGCCGTCCGGTCCGGCACGCCCCTGACCTGCCCGGCGGAGCTGGCTTACGAATCGTGCGTGGCCGTCCTTAAGGCCAACGAGGCCGTCAAGGCCCGGAGGATCACGGAATTCCGGCCGGAGCAGTTCAAAGCATGAGGGCCGTCGGACGAATCGCCCGCCCGGCCCTGGGCCTTCTCGTCCTCGGGCTCGTCGCCGCCGTCTCGGCCCATGCCGGGGACCAGAAGCTGAAACCCTGGGACGGCAATCGAACGACCCCCTCTCACTTCATCCCGCTCCGCGACGAGAATAACGAGCTCATCGTGCCGACCGATACGGACGCGATGCCCTTTTCGGCTCGCTTCACCTGCGGCCCGTGCCATGATTACAAGACGGTCCAGGGCGGCTGGCATTTCGACGCCATGAAAGCGGAGAAAAACGGCCGCCCCGGCGAGCCGTGGATCTGGCTCGACCCGAAGACCGGGACCGTCCTGCCGCTCTCCTACAGAAAATGGCCTGGCGCCTGGGACCCGAGAGTCCTCCGGCTCAACCCTTGGGATTTCACCCTGCTCTTCGGCCGGCACATGGCCGGCGGCGGACCCGCTGAGCCGGGTGACGAGGACGTCTTCCCCGGCATGGATTCGCGCTGGAACGTCTCGGGCAAGGCGGAGATCAACTGCTTGGCCTGTCACAACAAATCGGGCCGCCAGGATCACAGCGAATGGGCGAAACAAATGCTTCGCGAGAATCTGCGCTGGGCGGCCACGGCCGCGGCCGGGATCGGGGAGGTTGGGGGCATGGCTTCGCGCCTCAAGGAGACCTGGGACGTCTACGACGGGCCCAACCTCGACGACCATGAATGGGCCGTGGCGCCGTCGGTTAAATATAGGACGGTCGATTTCGACGGCAAGCACCGTTATTTTTTCGACATCGCCTATCCCCCCGACGACCGGAATTGCCTAGCCTGCCACTCGGTCTCGCCCGTCAAAGAGACACGGGCAACGGCTGCGGCGGACGTCCATACGGCCAAGGGCATCAAATGCGCCGAGTGCCATCGGAACGACCTTCAGCACGGCATCGTCCGGGGCTACGAGGGCGAAGCGATGGACACCGGCAACCGGTCGGCCGATTCCTTCACCTGCCGGGGCTGCCACCTGGGCGAGGACCCGACCGGGAAAAGGATCGTGGTCCCCGGGCGCCTGGGCGCTCCTTACCCCAAGCATACGGGGATCCCTCTTGTTCACTTTAGGACGCTCGCCTGCACCGTCTGCCATTCCGGGCCGGTGCCCGGGAAGTCCTGGGCGCGGGTCCGGACGTCGCGGGCCAACCGGCTCGGGGTTTACGGGGTCGCCCGGTGGTCGACCGACCTGCCCGCCATCATCGAACCGGTCTACATGAAGGATGGACGGGGCAAGATCGGGCCCCAAAGGCTTGTCTGGCCGGCCTACTGGGCCCGGACTGAAGGCAAAGAGATCGTCCCGCTGCAGCCGGGCGTCATCGAGGCCGCGGCGGGCGATATTCTCAAATGTGAGGATCGGATCGCGGGGGTCCTCGCGGCCCTCTCCCAAGCTTGCGGCGAGAATGAGGTTCCCGTTCTGGCGGCGGGCGGATGGCTCTTCGAGGTCAACGTCGACGGCGGGCTCGACGCTTCTCCAATGGTCGCGGCGGAAAAGTCCGGTGGCAAGAATGAGGCGTATCCGTTCTGGGGGACGGAAAAGGACGGGGTCATATCGCCCCTCATCCCCGACTTCGACCCCGCCGCCGAGGACAAGGATCCGGCGGCCGAGCCCAAAGTCCAATCCGTCCTCGAGGCCCTGGCCGGGGTCGCCGGCATACCGGGAAAGCCGGTCGTCGCGATGAAAAAGACCCTCTACCAGGTCACGGATAGAAATCTTGCGTCGGCCCCTGTTCCGGCGGAATTGGGCGGCGCTTCCGGTCCGGGGTGGCTGAAAGACGGTCAATTCGAGCCTCTGGCCGCGGAATTCGACATCCGGACGGTGGCGGCCACGGCCGGGACCGAAAAAACCCTCACCGAGGAACAGGTCGGACTCGTCCTCAAGGTCCTGGACCAGGGAGAGGCGCAGAGAAAGGAGCCGGAAAAAGGCGGGCCTTCCCATTTCACCTATATCTCCGGCGGACGGGCTTTCCGGCTGGACAAAGGCGGCCGGCTTGTCTCGGAGGCCGCCGACAGCGCCGCTCCCGTGACCTGGCCCCTCGCGCATAACGTCCGCCCCGTCCAGCAATCCCTGGGCTGGAACGGCTGCACGGACTGCCATACGGCGGACTCCAAGTTTTTCTTCAAGACAGCCAAGGCGACAGGGCCGCTCCTGACGGGAAGCATCGCGTCGCGGTCCTCGACATCGCTCATGGGCGTCGGCGGCCTCTTCCACCGGGTCTTCGGGCTGACCTTCGCCGTGAGGCCCTTCTTCAAGGTCATCCTCGCTCTGACGATCCTCGCGACCGGCGCGGTCCTGCTCGTCTTTTTCGTTGTCGTCGCGGGGAAGCTGGCCGGGCTCATCGAAAAGAGGTCATGACCATGTTCGCCGTCATCACGATCCTGGCACTCCTCACCGTCGGGCTCGGGCTGGCCTTCCGCCGTTTCAGGATCCAGCACCCGTCGGCGGAAGGGAATATTCTCTACGCCGCGATCATCCGCGATTTCAGCCGGTGGCTGGGCCTAAGGATTCCGGCAGTCCTGTCGAAGCCCACGCCGGCGGGTTGGCCGGCCTGGGTCAAGGGCTTCCGGCTGTGGCGGCTCCCGCTTTTCGAGAAATGGCTCCTGATCGGCTTCTACGGGAGCTTCCTCTATCTCGCGGCCAGCGGGTTTTTCTTCGCCATCTTCATCAGGCGGGGACTGTACGGCTTTCCCCTGGTCCTTCACGTCATGGCGGGGGCGCTCTTCGCCGTCTGCCTGACTCTGATCGCCTTCCTCAGGGCACGGCGGTTTACGTTCAATTCCGGACCTCTCGCGCTGCCCGGGGACCTGGACGCCGTCAGGAAATTCAGGATCCCCTGGGGTGCCCGGGACTGGGCCAAGGGGTTCTTTTGGCTGTTCCTTCTGGCCGGCTTCTCGCTCGCCGCCTCGGCCCTCCTTCCGATGCTCCCCTGGTTCCCCTACAGGGGCCAGATCATCCTCTTCGGGTGGCACCGCTGGAGCGCGCTGGTTTCACTGCTCGCGGCCATCGCTTTCGCGGACCTCGAGCTTTTCAGGCCAAAAGATTGAGGAGTCAAACCGTGAGGATAGCACTTTTTGAAGACCTGACCGCAGGCTAGCCACTTTCTTAGCCTTCTTCCGGGCCTCGGAAGGGATGTAACCGTTCGCCCGGGAAGCAGGTTCTAGAGATTGAAGAACAGGAGGTGTTCATGAAAAAAGCCATCATCATTGTCCCCCTGACCGTCTCATTGGCCCTGGCGTTCTCGGGGATATCTTATGCCCAGCAGGCAGCCAAGATCGTGGTCGTCAATTCCGCACGCGCCTTCGAACAGTCGGCCAACGGCAAGAAGGCCATCGCCCAGCTCCAGCAGCGGGACGCGAAGATCAAGGCGGACATCCAGAACAAGGATGATGCCATCCGGACCTTGGAGAGTCGGCTCAATACGGGCCGGTTGACGATGACCCAGGACGCGCTCCTGGCGATGCAGGCTGACATCGGCAAGAAGACGACCGAGCGGAAACGTTACGAAGAAGACGGGGCCCGTGATTTCACCCAGTTCCGGGACAACCTCGTCGCCCAGATCCGATCCGAAATGGTCACGGTCATTATCGCTCTGCGCAAAGAAAAAGGCTACGACCTCGTCCTCGATCTGGCCTCGAGCGGGGTCGTCGATTTCGATCCGGCCCTCGACGTGACCGACGAAGTCATCCGCCGCTATGACGCGTCCAAAGCCGGGGCGACCCCGGTCAAGAAATAGGGCCGTCCCCAGTCCGCGGCGGCT